>Ga0114969_10000811_pt1 | contig 26967 bp, 24 predicted proteins | sample M_130807_MF_Meta_FD_87316 | JGI IMG/M metagenome (GOLD analysis project Ga0114969, IMG submission 87316) | Freshwater microbial communities from Lake Montjoie, Canada to study carbon cycling - M_130807_MF_MetaG | ecosystem: Environmental > Aquatic > Freshwater > Lake | place: Lake Montjoie...
TTTCTAAATTTTCGGTACGGAGTAATGACATAAATTAATTTCCATTAAGTTTTATATCTCTCACATTTATCTCCAACGATTTGTTATTGTTCCATTCATTCTCTTCTAATGAATAGCATAAATCAATTGGTTGCTTGCTTTTTAAAAGATTTAAATATTCTTCGCCATTAAAAACAATTCCTTTCAGTTGAAATGGTGTTCCTTCCTGCATTAAAGAGATTTTCAAATGACCATTTCCCACAATACGACTCTGCCCTGTATCAATCATTCCCCTTGAAACGAAAATTGGTTTCATATTATGCGGACCAAAAGGTGAAAACTGTTTCAGTATTTCATAAAACTTATTATTAATATCTTTTGGAGAAAGTTCAGCATCAATATTTATTTGCGGTATTAGCATTTGATCTTCAATTGTATTTGAAACCACTTCTTCAAACCGCGCAATAAATTCAGGAACATTTTCAATTTTCAAAGTTAATCCTGCGGCAAACATGTGCCCACCAAATTGTTCAAGTAAATCGCTGCAACTTTTTATTGCTTCATGAATATCAAATCCGGCTACAGAACGAGCCGACCCTGAAGCAAGACCATTGCTTTCAGTTAAAATAATAGTTGGTCGGTAATAATGATCTAACATACGCGAAGCTACAATTCCTACAACCCCTTTATGCCAATGTGATTGAAACAACACAGTTGATTTTTTATTTTGTTGGTCGGCATCATTAACCAACATACTTAGTGCTTCTGCTGTAATATTTACATCAACTTCTTTTCTTTCCTTGTTTTTAACATTTAATGCATCGGCATTATTATCTGCTTGTTCAGAATGTTCTGATATCAATAATTTAACTGCATGTCGCGCATCATCCATTCTTCCGGCAGCATTAATTCGTGGACCTAGGGAGAATACAATATCAGAAATACTTAATTCCCTTTTCATACCTGCAGCTTTAATTAATGCTTTCACCCCTTCACTCGGATGATGATTTAATTGATTGAGCCCTAAATAAGCGAGTATTCGATTTTCACCTATTACCGGAACTATATCAGCGGCAATACTGATAACCACTAAATCCAAAAAATTTGTTAATTCACTTTCATTAATTTCATGCTTAAGAATATAGGCATGCATTAACTTAAATCCGATTCCGCAACCGCTTAATTCTTTAAACGGATAATTACAATCAACTCTTTTAGGATCAAGAACAGCTATAGCTTTTGGAATTTCATCTCCCGGTAAATGGTGATCGCATATTATAAAATCAATTCCTTTTTCACTTGCATACTCTATTTTATCAATAGCCTTAATACCACAGTCTAATGCAATTATTAATGTGAATCCGTTTTCTTTAGCCCAATCAATTCCCTGCGAAGAAATACCATACCCTTCTTTATATCTATCAGGCAAATAATAATCCATTTCTAAATAATATCGACGAAGAAATGAGTAAACCAAAGCTACTGAAGTTGTACCATCGACATCGTAATCGCCATAAATCAGAATTTTTTCTTTTCGTTGCATTGCCTCCTGAATTCGGTCAATTGCCTTGTCCATATCTTTCATCAAAAACGGATCATGCAGATGTTCCCACTTAGGCCTGAAAAAATCCTTTGCTTCGTCAAAAGATGTTATTGTTCGTTGAGAAAGCAACTGACAAAGTACAGGATGCACTTTTAAAACTTCCTGAAGATGATCAGCAATTCCCTGGTCAAAATCTTTAAGTACCCATCGCTTTTTCATACTTCAGATTCTGATATTTTTTTTGTCCAGCGCCATGCACTGAGAATCATTTCATCTAAATCCCTAAGATTTTTCCAATCTAATTTTTCAATTGCTTTTTTATTATCAGAATAAATTGCAGCAACATCGCCACTTCTTCTATCTCCAAGTTTATAATTCAACTTTTCACCTGATAATCTTTCGAATGCATTTATTACTTCCAATACAGTATATCCTTTACCTGTGCCTAAATTTAAGATCTCAACATTCCAATTATTCTTCGCTGTATCCTTTTCAGAAGTTTTATTATTCATCAGATAAAGCAATGATAAAGAATGCGCTTCGGCTATATCCATAACATGTATATAATCACGAATGCATGAGCCATCTTTCGTTTCATAATCGCTTCCGTGAACAACCAATTCATTAATCTTTCCCAAAGCATTGTAAAAAACTGATGGAAATAAATTGGAGGGTTTTCCAATGGGTAATTCACCGATTTCAACAGATGGGTGCGCACCAACAGGATTAAAATATCTTAATAATATAAATTGGGTATCACAAGCTCTAGCTGTATCAAAAATTATTTGTTCACCTATTTGTTTTGTCCTTCCATACGGGGATGCTGCTTCCGGCAAAGGAGTTTCTTCATTCACTGGTAATGTTTTTACATCGCCATATACTGAACAGGAAGATGAAAAAATAAAATTTGGAACTTTGAATTCATTGGCACATTCCAGAATATTAATTAAAGAAATTAAATTGTTTCTGAAATATAAAAGTGGTTGTTCCACAGATTCGCCAACGGCCTTGTATGCTGCAAAATGAATGATACCTGATATGTTTATATTTTCTTCGAAAACTTTTTTAGTTGCAGCAAAATCACATAAGTCAATTTCGTAATTTACAATTTCTTTCCCTGTGATTTTACGAACTCCATCCAGCATTTTTTTATTGGAACGGGAAAAATTATCGATTGAAATTACATCAAAACCTTTTTGAATGAGATCAACAATTGTATGACTTCCTATGTACCCGCAACCACCGGTGACTAAAATTTTTTTCATTCTTAATTTGTTTTAAGAATCAGAAATTACCCGAATCAATCACCTTTTTTATACCCGCTTCAATAGGAAGCAAAGGCCTTCCAAGCAGTTCTTTCATTTTAGCAATATCAGGCTTGCGTCTTGTCATATCGCCTTCTTTTAAGGGAGGCAGATGAACAATTTTTGATTTAGACTTGGTGAGCTTTATAATCATTTTTGCTAAATCAATAATGGTAGTTTCTTTATCGTTGCCCACATTGACCACATCATTCAGAAACATGTTCTTTGTCAGAGCATTATAAGTAGTATCAATATTATCATCGATGTAACAAAAAGTACGGGTTTGTTTTCCATCACCGTATGCAGTGATTTCTTTATTCTTTAAAGCTGCACGAATAAATTTCGACATCACAAAATCAGTGCTTTGTTTAGGACCATAAGTATTGAAGAAACGAAAGATGGTATAATCCAATCCAAACTCTTTTTTATATGACTTTAAAAAAGCTTCGCCCACATTTTTCACAATTGCATATGGCAATTTTGAATTGAGAGGTGTGGTGTCTTCATTCTGGGGGAACTCAACCGGCTCTCCATAAACTTCAGAAGATGATGAAAAGAAAATCCGTTTAACACCTGTGTTTTTACACAAGTCTAAAACATTTTTTATTCCCTGAATATCATCGAGCACCATTACCGGATGAGTTAATGTCCGCTGAACACCAACCAATGCAGCATAATGAAATACATAATCAAAGGAATGTGACAGCATAACCGATGAAATATCATTGTAATTATTTACATCTCCCTTTATGAATCGCCAGTTTTTAAAGTGGTTTGAAGGAAGTTTTTCTTTTGAGCCGGTAATGAGATTATCAAATATCACAACATAATTATTCGGATCTATTACTAGCCGCTCAGCCAAACAACTCGGAATAAATCCCGCGCCGCCGGTAATTAATATTTTATTCATCAGTTAAATTTTTTACTCCAGAATATCCATGAGATATTTTCCGTACCCGCTTTTCAATAATGGTTCAGCCAATTTTCTCAGCTGATCATCATTAATGAATTTTTTTCTCCAAGCTATCTCCTCAATGCATCCAACTTTTAATCCTTGCCTGTTTTCTATTACCTGTACAAATTGCGATGCTTGCATCAATGAATCAAATGTGCCAGTATCTAACCAGGCTGTTCCGCGATCCAGAACTGCAACTTGTAATTTCCCGCGTTTCAGGTATTCTTTATTTACATCTGTTATTTCATATTCGCCCCGAACACCCGGTTTAATATTCTTTGCAATTTCTACAACTGAATTATCGTAAAAATAAAGACCTGGCACAGCAAAGTTTGATTTTGGTTCCTTTGGCTTTTCTTCAATTGAAAGCACACGCATATCTTTATCAAATTCAACAACTCCATATCGTTCAGGGTCTGAAACATGATAGGCAAAAATTACTCCTCCGTTTATCTGAGTATGATCTTGTAACAATGAACCAAGTGCCGAACCATAAAAAATATTGTCGCCAAGAACTAAAGCAACACTATCAGAGCCAATAAAATTTTCACCGATTACAAATGCCTGAGCTAATCCGTTTGGTTTTTCTTGTACAGCATATGAGAATTTGCAACCAAATTGACTTCCATCACCAAACAAATGTTCGAAGCCAGGTAAATCATGTGGTGTAGATATTATTAATACCTCATTTATGCCGGCAAGCATTAATACTGACAAAGGATAATAAATCATTGGTTTATCATAAATCGGCATTATTTGCTTACTAATAGCATAAGTAATAGGGTAAAGTCTGGTGCCGCTTCCGCCGGCAAGAATGATTCCTTTCATGAATTAAACAGTGGTAAATAAAAAAATCGAAATGTTCTGAGAGAGCGAAAATAGAAAGTTTGATTTGTTATGGAAATAATATTCAATTCTAATAAAATCTTCTTGAACTAATAGCTTCCCCAGCCCGGACTGCGCTTCACAAGTTTTAAATCCTGTAATACTGATGATTTAACATTCAGGTTTAAAAAATATCCTTGTCGTGTACCAAATGGAACCCATCGGATACTCATTTGCCAGCAATGTAGGTCACGGTATATTTCAAGGGTTGTATATGAAAAATCCTTTTGTTTAAAATCATAGCCTGAGGTTCCTGTTATCTTCCATTTTTCGGTCAGGTTAAAATCAAAATTCACATTTAGAGTCTGAGTATATGTTGTTGTATCCTGCTCTTTTAATATTTGCTTGCTGGCTCTGAGAATATAATTAACAGAAAAATTCCAAGGCATATTAAAATCCTCATAAGCAACAGGATTATTATTTATCATAAAGTATTCATCGGCATTTATATTATTAGGTTCGAAATTATTAAGGTTCTTTTTAGTTTTACTATGAAAGGATGCTCCTGCACTAACTGCTGAAGATATATTTCGGACAAGTTTATTATCAGTATGCAGCAGAAAAGAATTTATTCGTAGACCATTTTCATTTACTGCATAGGGGTCAAAAACAGCATTGTATTGCAAATTTATTTTGTCGAACAAAGTTGTTCTTGCATTCAAATTAAAATTTGCAAGTTGAAAAGTATCAACCGCCAGATTGTAGCTACTGCTGATTGATAAGTTATCAAGAAGTTTTATCTTTTTAACATTATTGATGGTATCCTTTTTTGAAAAAACTTTTAATTCCAATTGATTACTTAAACCAAAATTTATTCCACCGAATTTTCCGTTTGAAGTTCCTCCATAAGGGCTTCTTTCAAAAATGCTATATCGCTGTGAATTGCCTAATGAATCATTTTGAACCTCTTTATATGTTCCATACTTATCATCACCGAAATCAGGATGAAAACTATAACCAATTGAGGGATTCATTACATGACGAATTGCTTTTAGCTTTCCATGTTTGAAATTTTTTATTCCATAAATATGTGTGCTCATGCTTATAGCAGTGTTATACTCATAGCCCGTTGCAAATCCTTTAACAGTATCGGTTACAATTTCATTACTGTCAGTATCCCACGATTTACGAATACTTTGCAGGTACATGACTTGATTAAAGGTTACTGAAGGAGAAACATTAATAAACTTTAATAAATTGAATGAAGTTGAAACCGGAATGCTATGCTTAAGTCCATTTGTGAATTTTTCAATTGTTGCAGGTTGAAACAATAATGAATCGTATTGCTTCACTTCATTCTTTGCATTCATGTTGTATGAAAATCCGATTTTCTCATACCATTTTGGCAAACCAGAAATTATTTTTCTTTTAAATGGTGTAATTCTCTGAACATTAAATGTAAAAGTTGGTAATGCAAGAGAAACCAGATGTGTTTGTGTATTCTGGTCGTGAGATAGGTTTACCGAATAATTCATTTTATTATTAATAGTCCGGTAATATGAAATTGAAGATTTAAATGTGTTGCTTAAATAATCATTTGCGTTATACGAATAATTTTTGTTGTATCCGCTGCTTCCTGCATTCACTGTTGCATTAAATCTTCTCTTCGGATTTGCTTTAGAATCCTGATTATAAGTCCAGTTAATTTTAAAATCATTCAGTTTACTTATGCTGTTATACTCAAGATTATACTTTCTTGTTCTGCTATAACTAAGGCCGAAATTGCCATTGTATTTATATCGTTTACTATAATTTGTTAGCGCGGTTAATTTCCAGCTTCCACGAGAATAAATATCTCCTCGCAATTGCAAATCAAAATAATCGCCTAAAGCAAAGTAGTAGCCTCCGTTAATCAATCCAAAACCTAAATCCTGTCTTTGACCAAACTCAGGCAATAAAATTCCAGAAGCTTTTGTTTTGTGTAAGGGAAAAATTGCAAATGGAACAAATAGTGGGGTTGGCACATCTTCAATAACTAAATGCGCCGGACCTGACACAATTACTTTATCGGGAACAACTTTCATTTTTGAAGAGCTGATATAAAAATCAGGATGATCTTTATAGTTGCATGTAGTGTATTTATTATCCTTTGCGTAATAGCTATTATCAGGGTTTCGCTTTACAACTTCACTATGAATGAATCCTTCATCTTCCTCGGTAAATACATTTAAAACTTTTCCTCGCTTTGTTTTAAAATTGAATGTGATTTTATCAGCTTCATATTGTTTATCACTTTCAGTAAACAATGGAAGGCCAGTCGTTTTTTGTGATACACTATCAAGTAATCCCCAGGCACTAACAGTATTTTCTTTCCAATCCAATACAATGAAATATGCTTTCATGGTTATTTCGTTGTACTTAACAACAGAATTATTATAAAGATAAATTTTCCGCTTTATGACATCAGTAATTATACTATCATCTGCATAATAACTAACCGGCGCATCTAAAGAATCTTTTGAAAGTTTTATTTCATAAGGCAATGAATCAATTTTAACAATCGGAGAATCAGATTCAATTAATTTAAATTCTGCACCATTAGATTCATGAAATCCAATGAATATCAACAACACAACTAGGAAAACTGTATGTAATTTTCGAATACTCAAGATACTATTCCCGATACTTTTGCGTTCATTAGAAAAATTTATCACTGTTTAACGGCAACAAAAATAGATAATTGTGAAAAGGTTAAGTTTAATAGTAGTATTCATTTTTACACTTCTCTTTGATGCGCCTACTGCTCAATTAGTTGCATTCAACAGCAAGAGTCCTTTTTCTTTAAAAACTATTGTAATTGATGCCGGCCATGGTGGTCATGATACCGGTTGCCTTGGAGCAACAGATCGCGAAAAAAATATAACATTAGACATTGCGCTGAAACTAGGTAACTTAATTGAAAAGAATATGCCTGATGTTAAAGTGATTTACACCCGTAAAACAGATGTTTTTATTGAATTATTTGAGCGGGCAAATATTGCCAACCGTAATAATGCCGACCTTTTTATTTCCATTCATTGTAATGCTAACAAAAACACAAGTGCTTACGGAACAGAAAGCTGGGTTATGGGATTGCATAAATCAGATGCTAATCTTGAAGTTGCTAAAAGAGAAAACTCTTCAATACTTTTAGAAGATAATTACTCCAGTAATTATGATGGTTTCGATCCAAACTCACCGGAATCATATATTATTTTTTCTCTTAACCAAAGTGCGTATATAGATCAAAGCATTGCTCTGGCTTCAAAAGTAGAGGACGAATTCAATAAAGACGGAAGAACCAGCCGTGGGGTAAAACAAGCAGGCTATCTTGTTTTATGGCGAACTACCATGCCTGCTATTTTGATTGAAACCGGATTTCTTACAAACAGAGCTGAAGAAAAGGTATTGGCTTCTGAAGAAGGACAAAATGAAATTGTCCATTCAATTTTTGATGCATTAAAAGATTATAAATCATCCATCGAAGGGAATAATTCAGGTAATAATGTTGATGGGAATATGGACGGTGTACCTGATTCACCAGTTGTAGAAATTAAGGACGAAGTTTTTCCGGTATATCCTGAAAACAAAATTGATACAGTCACTATTAATAAAACTGTACCAACACCAGTTAAACCTGTTACCACAAACTCAATTGTTTTCAAAGTTCAGATAGCTGCATCCGATAAGCCAATCAATAAAACTGATCCTAAGTTTTCCGCATTAAAAGATATGGTAAATGATAAAAGTGATAAAGGGTTAAACCGTTATGTGGTTGGCAATTACGCTAAACGATCTGATGCTGAAGTACGAATGAAAACAATGAAGTCAAAAGGATTTAAGGATGCATTCCTTGTGGCCTATAAAAACGGGAAAAGGGTTCCTTTAGAAAGTGTGAAATAACTTTTGCTGTGTTGGCCGAACAGAAAGTTTATTTTTGACTAAACAAATACACAACGGGATTGAAAATTTCTAACGAATTAAAAATTGGGGTTCTGGCAACCGTTGCCATCGTTTTATTTATTATTGGCTATAATTTTTTAAAAGGCACAGATGTTTTTAGCAGCACTGATACATTTTATGCCCGGTATAAAGAAGTAGATGGATTAGGTTTATCCAATTTCGTAAAAATAAAAGGATTAAATGTTGGCAGGGTTACAGACCTTGTACTGGAAGAAGGAAATCAGGGAGAAATAATAGTTGAATTTACTGTTGATGAAAATTTTAAACTTCCAAAAGGAACCGTTGCACGAATCATCTCTTCAGACCTTTTAGGAACAAAAGCTATTAATTTAGAATTGTCTGATACAACAATATATTATCAGAATGGCGACACCTTAGTTTCTGCATTACAGGAAAGTTTATCAAAAAGTGTACAGGCCGAATTGCTTCCTGTAAAACAAAAGGCCGAAAATCTGCTCTCTTCTATTGATTCGGTTCTTACAATAATCAGAAGCATATTTAATGAGCAAACAACCAAAGACATTAAACAAAGTGTTAGCAGCATTACTTCAACTTTGAATCATATTAATAAATCAGCTGAGAATGTTGAAGGTTTATTAGTGCAAAACACAACCCGCATTGATCGGATTTTTTCAAACATTGAGAGTATTACTTTAATGCTTAAGAACAATGAAGAAAACATTTCTGCAGTTCTTTCAAATCTTAATAATATCAGTGATACTTTAGCTAAATCAAATCTGAAACAAACTATTGCAAGCGCTCAAGATGCGTTGGAGACAACTGCTGAAATTCTTGATAAAATAAAAAAAGGAGAAGGAACAATTGGCATGCTTATTAACGATGAAAAGTTATACAATAATCTTGAACAAACTTCTTTAGATCTTGACTTATTATTAAAAGATTTAAAGTCGCACCCTGATTCCTATGTTCATTTTTCAATATTTGGCAATCGCAATAAAAACAGAGATACGGATTCAATAGCGACACAGAAATAAGTGCATCTACTTTGTATAAGCTCCTGAAATATTTTGGTGTTTTAATTTTTCTTTCTGCATTACCTGTTATTTCATTTTCTCAAGGTACTCAAATAAAAATTCTTGGTGCTGATGAATTTGAATTTAATGATTTAGGTGATATAAAAGTGAAAACCCTTACCGGAAATGTAAAGTTGCAGCAAGATGAAGTTTTTCTTTTTTGCGATAAAGCAATTTTGAATGAAGATATTAATAGTCTTGAGGCAATTGGAAATGTTGTAATCAAACAAGATACAGTTGAAATTCATTCTGATCATTTGTTTTACGATGGTAAAAACAGAAAAGCTGTTTTAACAGGTAATGTTAAAATGACTGATTCAAAAATGGTATTGAATACTTCGGCTCTTGATTACGATTTAAACACAAAGGTTGCCAGTTATAAAACCGGAGGTATTCTCACTAGTGATACAACCACACTTACCAGCAAAATCGGATATTATTATGCAACTTCAAATGATGTTTATTTTAAGAAAGATGTTAAAGTTGTTTCACCCCAATATAATCTGACGGCAGACACATTACGGTTCAACACTGACAGCCGGACTGCATTTTTTCTTGGTCCAACTAATATTACTACTGATAGTTCTGATATTTTTTGTGAAGGTGGTTTCTACAATACATCGGAAGATATAGCACAATTTAATACCAAAGCAATTCTCGTTAATCTTCCGCAAATATTAATGGCTGATTCCATTTGGTTTGATAACAACTCCGGAAAGGGAATTACAAAAGGAAATGTAAATTGGAAAGACACATCACAACACCTGAACATTCTTGCCGATCGTGCCTGGTTTGATAATTCTGCTAATGATATTCTTGCTGTTGGTCATACACTTTTTATTTCAGAAGTCGGCAACGATACTTTATTTATGACCGCCGATACACTTCATTCAACAAAAGATTCTGTAACCGACAAAAGAAATTTTTCAGCTTTTCATAAAGTAAAAATTTTTAAAAGTGATATGCAGGCACTTTGTGATTCACTTTATTATTCCGATGCCGATTCCATGTTCCGCTTATATCAAAATCCTGTTTTATGGATGGAAGACAATCAAATGAAGGCAGATACTGTTCGTATTCATTTGAGCAATCGTGAAGTCAGCAAATTTGAATTAATAAAATCATCGTTCATGGTTAGTCAAGTCGATACCGGATTATTTAATCAGGTAAAGGGAAAAAATATGACAGGTTTTTTTGAAGATGGAAAATTGCATCACTTATTGATAGAAGGCAATGGTGAAAGTATTTATTACGCGCAGGATGATAGTTCAGCGTTCATTGGTGTAAACAAAATCATTTGCAGCAGTATGATTATATATACTGATTCATCTAAAGTAAACCGGATTAAATTTATTTCTAAACCAGATGGAACAATGTATCCCATCAATCAGGCACCACATGATGAACTAAAACTGAAAGATTTTATCTGGTTGGATAATGTGCGACCGAAGAACAGATGGGCTCTATTCGAAGATTAATAACAGCATCCTTAATAATATTTTATTCCTCAGCAACATTTCTATTTTTAACTACTATTAATGCGCGAAACTTCATTCATCGAACAGAACAAAAAAAAGTGGGATGAGTTTGAGACCATTCTCAATCAAGAGCGCCGTGGTCCAGATAAACTCAGCGAGTTGTTTATTCAGGTTACTGACGATTTATCATATGCAAGAACCTTTTATCCAAATCGTTCAGTAAAAGTTTACCTTAATAATCTGGCTCAAAAAATATTCAGGAACATTTATCGCAATCGTTTTTCAGGATGGAATGCTTTTTTCAATTTCTGGCTTGAAGAATTACCATTAGTTATTTACGAAGCGAGGAAAGAATTTTTAGTTGCTCTAATTGTATTTTTTCTTTCAATGGGAATTGGCGTATTGAGTTCTGCGTATGATTCAGAGTTTCCTAAATTCATTTTAGGCGATAGTTATGTTTCAATGACAAAAACCAATATTGAAAACGGAGACCCAATGGCTGTTTACAAATCAAGCCAGCAGTTGGATATGTTTCTTGGAATCACATTAAACAATCTTCGGGTTGCATTTTTTACATTTCTATTGGGCTTATTTGCCTCAATTGGCACAATCGGATTTCTTTTATACAACGGAATTATGGTTGGCACTTTTCAGTATTTCTTTTTAGATATGAATGCCGATCACCCGGGTGTTCTTCATGAATCACTATTGACAATCTGGATGCATGGATCTTTAGAAATCCCTTCAATAATTATCGCAGGAGCAGCTGGTGTGGCTCTTGGCAAAGGGTTGCTGTTTCCAGGTACTTATACCCGTTTTCAGGCCTTTCAACTTTCAGCTCGAAGAGGATTGAATATAATGTTAGGTATAACTCCCGTGATCATTATAGCAGCTTTTATCGAAAGTTTTTTAACCCGATATACTGATTTACCTGATTTGGTTCGGATATTTTTTATTCTGTTTTGCTTTGCTTTCATCATAGGGTATTTTATTGTAATTCCATTTTTAAAAGGCCGAAGCGGGAGAAATGCTAAGCTGATAGAATTTCGTTTACCGGCTAACGAAAAGAGGGTTGATAATTTCCGACTAATAAAAAAATCAAGTGAAATATTTGCCGAGTCTTTTACTCTTTATTCATCATTCCTACGCAAACATTTAAAGCTAGGGTTATTGTTTGCCTTGGTCTCAACAGTTATTATTTATGTTTTTGATAAAACTTATTATGCAAAAGGGTTTTATGATTCATACCTTGTCTATCGAAATGTTTTTGCGCTTTTTAGCTTAAGTAATGGATATTATTCAATTCTTTGCACAACAGTAATTTCAGCATTTTCAGTTTTTAATGCTCAGTCATTTTTAATTCGGATTTATTATAAAAGTGAAAACAAAAAATCCTTTAACTTTTTCAGTTTAAAAAGTTTAAATAGTTCAGTCCTTATTTTCTTGCTGTTCTCACTTTTTTTTATGATGCAATCTTCTGGAGCTCCTCTTTCATACCTGGCAATTTTCCTTCTGCCTTTTGCTTTAAATTTTATGTTTATTGCAAATGCCAATTATTCTAATTGGATAGATTCTTTAATTCTGTCAATTCAATATATGCGAAATGGAAGTTGGGTAAGGATGATTGAAACTTTTTTAATGAACTCATTAATCACCTTGCTGCTTTTTTTAATTACAGGTTCCCCACTTCTGTGGTTGTATTTTGAAATCATGAGCTGGAATTTACCATTTGATCCTGAAACTGTTTCTGTAATTCTTACTTTATCAATGGTGTTTCTAATTTACCTTGGATTGTATTTATTGCTTCCCTTATTGGTACTTGGTGCGGGGTTGCAATACTTTTCTTTGAAAGAAGTAAACGAAGGCAATCAGCTTTTATCGCAAATCAAACAATTTGAAGAAGGAAAGTATGCGCGATAAGTTTAAATTTTATTGCTATTCAGTATTCATTGTATGTAACTTCATTTTTATTTTTTGTAAATCATCATCAGGAAATAATTCTGAACAGGTTAAATATGATTCTTCCGTTATAAAATCTTCAGATCTAAAAAAATCTGATTGGGAAAAACAAAAAGACAATTATCAATATGTAAAAGAAGGCGAGAAAATAAAAAAAGCTGAAAAAGAAGATTCGCTCACTGAGAAAAAAGATGATTCATTAAACTGGGGATTCGATATTGACACCGTGGTAGCACGCACTGTTCTGATTTCATTGGTAATTGGGGTTTTAATTTTGATAATTGTTTGGTTGCTCAGGAAATCAAGCTGGGTATTCGATAAAAAAGTTAATGATAAAAATTTACTCATTGCCCGGCTGGAAGAAAATTTACCAGAGAGTGATATTCACCCGCATCTTTCAAAAGCTATAAATGAAAAAGATTTTAGATTGGCTTTTCGACTATATTATTTGTTGTTGATACAACAACTCTCTTTACAAAAACAAGTTGTATGGCGAAAGGAAAAAACCAATGGGGAATACTTAGTTGAATGCAGTTCCAAAAATTATTTCGAATCGTTTAACAAACTCACACATGCTTTTGATCAGGTTTGGTATGGCGAATATGAATTGACAAAAAGCTCATTCGAAGAATATCAGAATGATTTTAAATCAACTCTCAATCAAATCAAACAACCATCATGAAAAAATCCGGATGGTTATTGTTTGCTGGAATTGCCCTCTTAATTACTCTGGTCATTTATTTAATTACACCTGAAAAAGAAAGGTATGATTGGACATTGTCGTACGACAGAACAAGCAACCAACCTTATGGTTTGCAATTGCTTTACAATTTATTAAAAAAAGAATATCCTGGATCGCGTTTTATTGAGAGTAATAAACCGCTTCGCGAAAACCTAGATGCACTTAAAGACAGGCACAATGCATTATATTTTATAGCAGGAGGTTGGTTATATCTTGATAGTTCAGCACAAAAGGCAGTCATGGATTTTGTTCATGAGGGCAACAATGCATTCATTGCCGCTGCATATATTCCGTACAACATATATTATGATCTGCTAAATGGAAAAATTTCTGATTCAACAAAGGAAGAATATTCAAACTATTATCAACCTTATCAGTTCAACGATTCCATTGTTTCTTTTTCATTGCTTCATCCAACTTTTAAAAGTGACCCCAGTTTTAAAATCAATTATCTTTTTAAGTGGAAGTATGTTTTTGGAGAATGGAATTATTTTTTTGAAAAAGGTCGTGAAGAATCACTGGACTCAATTGCTGCACTTGGAACCATCAATGCAGAATATGTAAATTTCATTCGTGTGAAATACGGCAATGGATATTTTTATATGCATAGTAATCCTATTGCATTCACTAATCTCAATATTAATAACCAGGAAGGATTTCAATACCTGCAAAAAATTTTTTCAAATTTTCATCCTACAACAGTCATATGGGACGAAGCCAGCAAGCTTCCATATCAGGATGAACGCTCAAAACCATATACAGGAGAAAGTCCTTTGAAATTTATTCTTGGCAATCGTTCACTTCGTTGGGCCTGGTATATCCTACTGATTACCGTTTTATTTTTCATTTTATTCAGAGCTAAACGCTCGCAGAAACCAATTGCTGTTATTGAACCAAACTTAAATACTTCATTGGAGTTTGTTCAAACTGTAAGCAGATTATACTACCTTCAAAATGATCATCTTGCACTGGCAAAACAAAAAATGAAATTGTTTTTGTTATTTGTTCGCAACAAGTATAAACTCACTTTAAAAAATCATTCAGATGAAGAAATAGGCCGACTAGCAATAAAATCTGAATTAAATTTCAAGGATGTGAAACATATTTTTACTTCTTACAAAATAATTGCATCTCGTACACAAATCAGTTCCGATGAACTGATTGAATTTCACAAAAGCATTGACCTCTTTTACCAAACCTGTAAATAAATAATATGGAAGAAAATTCTTTAGATAATAAAAATGAGAGTGCTGGTAATGAAAGCACCCCAACGAATACACTGCTGCAAACTGAACTGCAACACCTTAGCAGCGAAGTGTTAAATATCCGTCGTGAAATAGGTAAAATAATTGTTGGACAGGACAACCTCGTCACACTTTTACTAAACGGATTGCTCTCCGGAGGCCATGTACTTATTGAAGGAGTTCCAGGGATTGCAAAAACTCTCACAGCAAAACTTCTTGCAAAAACTTTGAGTGTAAATTTTTCGCGCATTCAGTTTACCCCCGATCTAATGCCATCTGATGTAACCGGAACAACTGTGTTCAATGCAAAGACGGCGGAGTTTGGTTTTCATCGCGGTCCAGTGTTCAGCAATGTTGTTTTGATTGATGAAATAAATCGGGCGCCTGCTAAAACACAATCTGCTTTGTTTGAAGTAATGGAAGAATTACAAATTACGGTGGATGGAAAAACTTATCCGATGGAAGCCCCATTCATGGTTCTCGCTACACAAAATCCAATTGAACAGGAAGGTACTTACAGATTACCAGAAGCTCAACTCGATCGGTTTTTATTCCGAGCCAAAATCACATATCCTAATGTAGAACAGGAAGTAATGATACTTCAGCGTTTTAAAGAAGATTTCACCATTCGCCAATCAATTGAAGTAAAAGCGGTGATGAATGCAATTGAAGTTATGAAGTACCGTAAATTGGTGGAACAGGTTTATATAAAAGATGAACTCATCAACTACATAGCACAAATAATTGCAGCTACACGCAACCATGGTGATTTGTTTCTTGGTGCTTCTCCGCGTGCATCGCTTGCGGTAATGAAAGCGGCGAAAGCAATGGCAGCCATGAGTGGCCGTGAGTTTGTTACGCCTGACGATATAAGATTTGTTACAGCACCGGTGTTAAATCACCGTATCATTCTCTCACCCGAAAAAGAAATGGAGGGTGTGGAAATAGAAGATGTAATTAATCAAGTGGTGCAGAGTGTGGAAGTGCCGAGGTAAACATTGTAATCTATTGAAACTCTTTAAACAGCTCTATCTTACCAATCGGTTTTTCATGGCAATGGCTGCAATGGTTGCGGCGTATGCTGTCAGCTTTGCATATCCGTTTTTATTTTATGTGTGTGATGCAGTTTTAGTTTTGTTTGTCACTGCGTTTATTGCTGATATTTTTTTACTATTCAATTCACAGGTAAAAATTAAAGCATCACGCAAAGTGCAACCGGTGCTTTCACTCGGCGAAGTGCAGCATGTGGAATTGCAGATTGAAAATCTTTCTCCAATGAAAATGCGTGCACGAGTGATTGATGAATTACCTGAACAATTGCAGGAACGGAATTTTCAATTGCATTTAATCATTGATGAAAATGAAAATAAGAAAGTACGGTATGATGTTCGGCCATTATCAAGAGGCGAATATTTATTCGGAAATATTAATGTATTTCTCCAATCCATAATCAATTTAGTTGAACGAAGAATTATTGTTGAGTGTGAATCGTCAACCGCTGTTTTTCCGAACATCATTCAAATGAAAAAATTTGAGTTGATGGCATTTTCTCGCCTCAATACTTTTCAGGGATTACGACGACTTCGTCGCCTTGGTCATAGTTATGAATTTGAACAGATAAAAGAATATGTGCAGGGCGATGATTACCGCAGCATTAACTGGAAAGCCACCAGCCGTAAAGCCGACCTGATGGTGAATCAGTTTGAAGATGAACGGTCGCAACAGGTTTATTCCTTGATTGATAAAGGTCGTGCAATGCACATGCCTTTTAACAATTTGAGTTTACTCGACCATTCAATTAATACTTCGCTCGTGATATTAAATATTGCATTGCGTAAACACGACAAAGCAGGAATGGTTTCATTCGCCGATAAATGTGATGTATTTGTAAAAGCTGAAAAAGGTGGTGCTCAATTGCGAAGAATTTTGGAGCAATTATATCGGGAAAAAGAACGCATGTTTGAAGCAAATTTTGAAAATCTTTATTCAATTATTCGCAGTACAATAACACAGCGTAGTTTGCTTTTTCTTTTCACAAATTTTGAAAGTTATTATGCAATGGAACGGGTAATGCCATTACTGCGTCGTATGAATCTGCGCCACTTATTAGTGGTTGTATTTTTCGAAAATACAGAAATAGAAGATTACTCAAAACAGAAAGCAACTTCTCTGGAAGAAATATACAATCACACCATAGCTCAAAAATTCTCTGCTGAGAAATTGCAGATAGTTCAACAATTGACTTTATATGGAATTCAGAGTATTCTTACGCGACCTGAAGAATTAGCGTTGAATACGGTCAATAAATATTTAGAATTGAAATCGAGGGGATTGATTTAAAAATCTCCTGCTATTAAATTCCATCAGTTTCTTTCAGGTTAAATTTATCTGGAGTGAATTACAAAAGTCTTTGCTAGTTTATCATGTAATGCCTGGTGACGCAAATCGAATGCAGCCATGATATATCCAATAAATAAAATAATGGTAGAAATAATTTTAGCGAAATAGCGACCTGTTGCATTAAGAAAAGAAATCCGTTCACCTTGTTCGTTAACTACTTTTATTCCCATGCTTATTTTCCCAATTGTTCCCAAGCTACTTGAACTTTCCATTCCCGCAAAATATAGCCATCCAACTAAAAATGAATAAGGGTTGCTTGTAAATGAATAATAAGATGCACCTCCCAGAAAAATAAGTGCAAGCAATGATGATGCTGCACTTACAATTAAACCATCAATAAAAGCTGCGGCGAAGCGAATCCAAAATCCGGCAAAACGAAAATTTTGAATCCGGTTATCATCTAAATCAAGGATAGTTTCCATAAAAAATTATTAAAAAAGAAAGTTGTTTTGGTTAAGCAAATGCCTGCAAGTCTACCAATTTTTTATATAAACCATTTTGTATTAATAATTGCGAATGTGTTCCACGCTCTTCAATTCTTCCCTGATTTAAAACAATAATTTCATCAGCGTGCTGAACAGTTGAGAGTCGGTGGGCAATTACGACAGCAGTGTGGTCCTTCAATAAATTATTTAATGCTTCCTGAACCAATTGTTCTGATTCTGTATCCAACGAAGATGTTGCTTCATCTAAAATTAATATCGGCGGATTTCGAAGCACCGCTCTCGCTATGGTTATTCTTTGTCGTTCGCCCCCACTCAACCTGTTTCCACGGTCACCAATTATAGTTTGATAACCTTTCTCCTTTTTTATAATGAAGTTATGTGCATTCGCAACTTTAGCTGCTCGAATAACTTCTTCTTCAGTAATTCCTGTTAATCCAAATGCAATGTTGTTAAATAGTGTATCGTTAAAGAGAACGGCCTCTTGAGTTACCATTCCGAACATACTTCTGAGTTCGTCAAGTTTATAATCACGCAAATCATTTCCATCTAATAAAATAGATCCTTCTACAGGGTCATAAAATCTAGGCAACATATCCGCAATGGTTGATTTTCCTGCTCCGGATGGTCCTACCAATGCAATCATTTTACCTTTTTGAATTGTCAGATTAATATTATGTAAAACCGATTTTCCTTCCGAATGAGAAAATCCAATATTCCTTAATTCAATGCTTTGTTTAAAAGACGAAACACTTTTTGCATTTTCTTTTTCAATGATTTTAATTTCAGCATCCATAATGTGTTGAATACGGTCAGCCGAAGCCATTCCTTTTTGAATGTTGTAATAAGCCGTTGATAGTGATTTTGCCGGATTAATTATTTGCGAGAAGATAACTACAAAATTTATAAAAGCCGCTGCTTGTAATGACTGATCGTTTTCTAAAACTAATTTCCCTCCATAATATAATACCATTACAACAACTGAAATACCTAAGAATTCAGAAAGCGGAGATGATAAATCTTTTTTTCGCTGCATGCTTTTCGATAAACGATAATATTTCATATTGTCGCCACCAAATTTATTCACCAGGTATTTTTCAGCTCTGAATGCTTTGACGATTCTGTTTCCTGAAATTGTTTCATCTAAAAGGGAAAGCAAGTCGCCCAGCAATTGTTGCCCTTTTACAGATTGACGCTTTAACAGTCGACCAATTCTTCCAATAATTAATCCGGTAACAGGCAGTATAATTAATACAAACAAAGTGAGCTGAGGACTTATATAAATCATCGCCCCAAGAGATACGATAATTGCCACAGGTTCTTTAAATAGACTCTCAATAAAATTCATTATTGACCAGTCAATTTCCTGCACATCTGTAGTACATCGTGAAATAATATCTCCTTTCCTTCCTTCTGTAAAAAACGAAACCGGAAGAATTAAAATCTTTTTAAAAATATTATTCCGAATGTTTCTGATTACCCCGTGCCGCATTGGGGCTACAAAATAAAGGGCGGCAAATCGCGCTAAATTTTTTAGAAAAAACAAAACCAACACACAAATACATAAAAAAACGAGAGCATTAACTTCTCCTTCTTCATTAATTATTACACCAAGTTTGTAATTGAAATATCCCAACAACCCGTTAATTGACAAATGAAGTCCGGGATCGCTAACCGGAGGAGTTACCTGTTTAAATAAAACCTGTAAAAAAGGGAACAACATAGCCATGCTGAAAACTGAAAAAAATTGTGAAATGATATTAAATAATACATTTAATAAAATGTTGCCCCAATATGGGCGGGCATATTTAAGTAGTAAATTCAATTTCTTCATCAGGGTGTAAAGTTAGCACTAAGATTAACTTTACATTTGCACAATTATTATGAACAACATAAGACAGAAAAAAATAGGCGAACTCATTCGCAAAGAGTTAAGTACCATATTTCAACGAAATGGTACAACAACACATGGTGGTGGAATGGTTACAATCACATCTGTTGATGTAACTCCAGACCTCATGATTGCCAGAGTATATCTCAGTTTATTTAATATTAAAAATTCCGAAAAATTCCTGGAGGAATTGACTGAAAAAATGCATGAATTGCGGGGGCAATTAGGTCATGAAATTCGTCATCAGGTTCGACACATCCCTGAATTGGAGTTCAGGCTTGATGATACCTTAAATAATGTTTTTCGATTAGAAGAATTATTAAAAAAGAATAAGGAGAAATAAGTTCCATGCATCTTCCTTCGCTGTTTGCGCGCCGCTACCTTGTTTCAAAGAAATCTACTCAGGCCATTAATATATTGAGTGGAATTTCTGTTTTAGGTATGTTGGTTGGTAGTATGGGATTGGTATTGGTACTGTCAGTTTTTAATGGGTTTGAAAGCTTAGTTGTTTCATTATATGACAAATTTTACCCTGAAATTATTATTTCTCCAAAATCAGGAAAATTTTTTAATGAAAGCAGTATTCATTATGATGATTTGAAAAAAGTTAATGGTATTAAAGCATATTCACTTCAATTAGAAGAAAAAGCGCTGCTTCGCTATGGCGATAATCAATATATCGCAACCGTCCGAGGCGTTGATACTAATTTCATTAAAGTAAATTCAATGAAAAACTCCATGTTTCATGGCCAGTTTTTGTTGCATAATAACGGAAGCTCTTTTGCAGTAGTTGGCGCCGGAATCGAACAGGCTCTTGGATTAAATTATGATAATCCATTTAATGAACTATCTATCTATATTCCTAAAAAAGGAGTGAGTTATGTACTAAATCCGGAAGATGCATTCAATAGAGAATTAATTCGGCCAATGGGGAGTTTCAGTATTCAACAGGAGTTTGACATGGAGTATGTTTTTGTCCCTATTGAATTCATGCGCACATTATTAAACGAGTCCTCATCAGTTTCAGCAATTTCAATTGCAATTAATCCAGACGCCAATATTGCTGAAATAAAAAAAGAACTAAAAAATTTATGCGGCAATAATTTTGAAATTTTAGACCGCTATGAACAAAACAAATCTTTATATGCAATAATGAGAATTGAAAAATGGGTTGTCTATGCTATCCTGACTTTCATATTGATTGTTGCAGCTTTTAATATTATAGGTTCTCTATCTATGCTCATTATTGATAAAAGAAAAGATATAAATATTTTACGGGTGATGGGTGCCGACCTTCCATCAATAAAAAAAATATTTCTTTTCGAAGGAATTTTACTCTCTTTTATTGGGTGTGCTTTTGGATTTATTATTTCGGTTATTCTGATTTTATTACAGGAAAAATTCGGGTTGATTGAAATTGGTGGCGGAACTTTTGTTGTAAGTTCCTATCCGGTTAAAATGCAATTAATGGATTTTATATTGGTTTTTTTTACTGTTATGAGCATTGGTGTTATTGCATCGTGGATTCCAATGATGCGAAAAATGAATAATCCTACCAGATTATCATTCGAATAAATATTGAATCCTTAATCCGGGAATTAAAAAATTTTCAACTTTTTCAAATAAAAAAAGGGACTGAAAATTCAATCCCTTTTAATTATTCAAACCAATTAAACTAACTAAAAACTTGCTGCCATCATCACTTTGAACAAACGAACAAATGAAGAAGCTTTTCTTCTTGAAACTTCAATCAAACTTCCGTCATACAACATTACTTTTTTAACTTTATCAGTAATAACCTCTTTTACCTGACTTAAATTTACAATATGCGATTTGTGTATTCTTTGAAAAAAACGCGAGTCCAATTGACGAGCATGGTAACTTAGATTATGAGAGCTGAAAAACCGAGTTCCATCTGCAAAATAAAACATGGAATAACTTTTTGCTGCTTCAACCCTTACAATTTTATTGTATGGAATTACTAAGGCACCTTCTTTAAATGATTTTAATACAACATAATCACTTAACCCTCCGGGTTTATTGATTTCAGGTTTTAAAAACGAATTAAAGTTTCCTGGAAAAGTGTTTACTGAGCGAGTAGCGAAATTTGGTTGGGGTGTCATGGTGTAGAGGTTTTTTAATCAGTAAAAATTATTTGTGTTTTGATTATTTATTTTGCTTCCACTAATGTATTAGACACTACAACCGCTTTCAACTTAAATATGCTGAACAGGAAAAATCGGGTGCTGAAAATGACAGGTACTGTGCAAGGAGTATTTTATAGAGCTACTGCTCATAAAATTGCTAATGAAATAGGAGTATTTGGATTTGTAACAAATATGCCGGATGGCTCTGTCTTACTCGAAGCAGAAGGAACCGATGAACAATTAATTAAGATGATTGACTGGTGTAAGAAAGGTCCCCCCAATGCAGAGGTCATTGAAATTAATATTCAAGATGGAGTTTTTAAGGGGTACAAAAATTTCAATATTCGTTATTGAAATTTATTTTTCACTTAGAATAAATTAAAAACACAGTCGGTTTATGGTGCAGCTCGGGTTTATTTTTTTTCCATTCAGAAATGGCCTGTGTTTTAATAAATTCAGTTGGCATAGTTAAATCAGCTGCTATACATAATAAGGTTTTTGTTGAGCAGGTTTTTAAGATATCTTCGAAAAGAGAGTTGTTCCGGTAAGGTGTTTCAATAAAAATCTGTGTTTCATTTTTTGAAACTGCAGTGGCCTCCATCTTTTTAATTGACTCAATTCTATCAGAAGATTTAATCGGTATATATCCATTAAACCGAAATTGTTGCCCGTTGAATCCTGACCCAATTAATGCTAACAGAATAGAAGATGGTCCACTTAGTGGCTTCACATTAATATTCAATTGATGTGCTTCTTTAACCCAAAAACTTCCTGGGTCAGCAATGCAAGGCATTCCGGCTTCTGAAATCAATCCAACATTGTTTCCATTTAATATTTTATCAAATACAATTTTTTGAGTTGAATCAGGAGTGTTTTTATCCATCAACACCAAACTGTTTTCAGTAAATTCTCTTTTATAACCAATACTCCTTAAGTAGCGCCGGGCGCTTTTTTCATTTTCAACAATAAATAAATCTATTTGCTGAACAACATCTTTTATTTCCTGTGAAATTATATTTATAGTATTCTCACCTAATGTTGCAGGAATTAAAAACAATGTACCTTTCTTCATTCAGGTGTTGAAAATAACTCTAAACTCATCATGAAAAATAAATTTCAAAAACTTCCTGAAAATTTTTACCAAAGAAATAATGTAACCATTATAAGCAAAGAACTCTTAGGCAAATTTTTAATTTCAGATATTGACGGAATTATAACCGGAGGAATGATAACTGAAGTTGAGGCATATAATGGTATATCAGATAAAGCATCACATGCGTTTGGTGGGAGAAGGACAAATAGAACTGAAACGATGTATAGAAAAGGCGGAATATGCTATGTTTATCTATGTTATGGAATACATCATCTGTTTAATGTGGTTACAAATAAAATTAATATTCCACATGCAGTTTTGATTCGTGCAATTGACCCAATTATTGGCACTGATGAAATGTTAAAAAGAAGAAGAAAAAATAATATTCAGCCAACTTTAACTTCAGGTCCTGGTTCAATGAGTTCTTCACTAGGAATAAAAACTTCAGATTCAGGTTCGGATTTATGTGGCAACAGAATTTACATTGAAGATAGAGGAATAAATATTTCGCCTAGCGAAATTATAAGTACAAAAAGAATAGGTGTTGACTATGCAGGTAAAGATGCCCTATTGAAATATCGTTTCTATATAAAAGAAAATAAGTTTATTAGTAAACCTTAAAATTTCGGACAATAAGTTTTACGCATTTTCTTAGATTGAACGAGATTGTTATAAATGATTGCAATCTCAAATCCTCCCTGACCATTTGTTGGGTTGGCCAAAGTACTTGTTGTAATGTCGTAACTTACTCCTGCCTTTAAACTTTTGGTTATCATTCCAATTGTAGGAATCAATGATTCATTATATCGGGCAAAAGCTCCAACATAAATTACAGTACCAACCTTTCTTTTGTTTTCAGTAAAATTCAAACCAAAAGCAGCTCCACCAACAAATTCTTTTGAAGGCCCTTGAAATTGATATTCAATGGCTGGGAACATATATACTTTGTTATTGAACCCGAATGTTGCACTGGCATGAGCCACTTGTTTAGAATACAATTCGTTCAAATCTAATTTTTGCTTTAATGATTCGTTGGGTTTGTTTAAGTGAAATGCCCCAAATCCAAATGATACTTGAGAGTATTTATTTAACTGACCGCTGAAAGCAACCCCCATTCCAATATCACCATAAATAGTATTGCTTAATAAATTTTCATTGCTATAAATTCCGTTGTCAAATCCATCACCTGTAAATTGATTTCCAAAAAATAATTTTTCCGGATCAATGCCTTTCTGCGTAAAACCACCTTGTAGACCAAACGAAATGTGATAATTATTTGATCCATCCAAAGTTTGATGATATGCGACAGAGCCCTGCACATGCATAGTAGAAAGATTTCCGTCTCCAGCAACATCATTTAAAACAAGTACTCCCAGCCCTAACGAATTTCCACGAAATCTTCCCCTCAATAATTGAAAATCTACAAAAATTGAAGGAGTAGAATATACAGATGGCGCAGTAATTGAACCCCATTGATTTCTATAGTTTACACCTACTCGAGCCGTTCCTGACATATTTCCGGTTAAAGCAGGGTCCTGAGTAAGAGGTGAATAATAAAATTGAGAAAAATGCCAATCTTGTGCATTGACATTAAAACTCAAAATAAAAATAAAAACAATGGAAGTAAAAAATTTCATGGGCTTACTATTGTTTTGACAACGAAGTTAAAGACTTAAAAATTGTTTGGAAAGTTATCATTTTTTTTGATTCAAAAATCAATTTCTTTTTTAATGTTGGATTTTCTCACCAAATGCTAAATCTCCTGCATCTCCTAAGCCGGGCACAATGTACGCCATTGAATTGAGTTCTTTATCTATTGCACCTGTCCATAATGTGAAATTATCTATTGAATTTCTTACTTTCTCAATTCCTGATTCGCTTGCGATCACAGAAACAATATGTGTATGTTTTGGTTTACCTAATTTAAAAACTTCCTTTAATGTTAATGCCATAGAGTGTCCGGTGGCGAGCATGGGATCAGCTATTATTAATATTTTATTTTCAATAGAACTGCTTGCCATGTATTCCAATTTAATTTCAAATGTTCCATCACTTAAATGATGTCGATATGCTGAAATAAAAGCATTATCTGCCTGGTCAAAATAATTTAATAATCCATTATGCAAGGGCAAACCTGCTCGCAGAATTGTTCCTAAAACAGGCTGTTCTTTTAATACAGGTATTTCAATTTTGCCCAATGGTGTTTGAACCGAGCGGTTTTGGTATTCCAGGTTTTTACTTATTTCATAAGCAGCAATTTCACCGACTCTCTCAATGTTTCTGCGAAAACGGAGTCTGTCTTTTTGAATATTTATATCTCGTATTTCAGAAACAAATTGATTAACAAGAGAATTATTTTGTGAAAGGTTGATTATCATATTTTATTCTTTTATCCATTTAAGCGGCCAAGGTAGACGATTTCGTCTTATGTGAGGGTACTGAACAGGTTTCCCACCGAATCCTTTATAAAATCTTGCTACTTCAGGAATTTCAGAGCCTTCAAAATCAAACAACTTACTGCTTGCAGCATTTTTTTTAATTATTTCATTTATTAAAAAAAACATTGCCGATTTTTTTTTACCGAAATCGGACGAAGCATTAAATAAATTAATGCAAGTATTTTGTGATGATAATAAAAACAAGCTTGCCAACAAGTTGTTTTCACTATCTAAGACTTCATAAACTTGGCCGGTCTTATTTTTAACAGAAGCTGTTAATAACGACTCTAATAATTTATAATCACCTGACTGCAATTCAATTTGCTTTCCAATATTTGATTTAAACAAGCCAATTAAAGTTTTAACATTTCCGTTCTCTGCAAATCTCAATGATTCCTTTTCAGCTTTACGAATATTTCGTTTGGTATTATCGTTATATTCTGAAAATATTTCATTATAACTTCTATTTAAATCGATGAAATGGGTCAACTTTGCTTTGACGATAAAATCTTTCGCGTTCAGTGCACAAAATGTATTTAAATTAATTTCAATAAATTTAAATTTTTCAGGAATGGCATTCAAAAATTCCTCCAATACCTCATTACTCACATTGTCTCCAAACAATCCTAATTGCTGGGTAAAGTATGGCTGAAACAAATAACTTATCCGCGCTTTAGTTCTGAAAGTAAGAGGGAAAATTTTTTTGTACTCATCGGAAATTAATGCATCCCATCCCGGACTAACAATATCCAGATACCAACTATAACAATAAGGAAAGTGGTTTTTACAAGATTTAACACAATCATCCCATTTTATCTTATCAATATCTTTATGCCGTATATATTCTATTTTCATTCTTTGGCATACTCTATAAATTCTTCAAAACAATTATTCCATCCTTTCCATGGGGATTTCTTGCTGATTAAATCATTATGTGCAATAAAAATAAATGTTCCTTGTACCTTTTTAATTTCATCAGTAATTAATTTCAATTCTTCTAAAGCTGATTCTGGTGTAACTTTCAAATAATAATATAAAGTACTATCCATAGCTGCAAAAGGGAAAATTCTCAATGATGTTGTATCATCTCTTTTTAAATCATAAAAATAAAATGGGGATGCAATACTTGCCCTGAATCCAATAACATTTGGATTCCCTAATGAATAATCTTCGTGAATACCCTGTTCGATTAGATTACGATAGGTATAAGGAAATTCTAATCGAAGAAAATGCTGGCGACTTCTGATAATCTGCTTTCCTGAAACTGAATTTAAACGAGCAATTTCTGCTTCAATTCTTACAGAATTTTTAAATGAATTAAAACTTGGATGAATTCCGATTAAAAATTTATCGGCAATATTTTTTATGGTTGTTCGCATTTGTTTGCTATTCCATGGATTGTTTTTATCCATAGAACTATAATTTGCCATTAAGAAAAAATAAATAGGATAAATACGGTGTTTAGTACTGATTCGATTTTGCTCTTCAAA
>Ga0114969_10000812_pt1 | contig 26963 bp, 16 predicted proteins | sample M_130807_MF_Meta_FD_87316 | JGI IMG/M metagenome (GOLD analysis project Ga0114969, IMG submission 87316) | Freshwater microbial communities from Lake Montjoie, Canada to study carbon cycling - M_130807_MF_MetaG | ecosystem: Environmental > Aquatic > Freshwater > Lake | place: Lake Montjoie...
ACTTTCTGCTGTTTTTTTGTTGGTCATTTGTTCCATTTTGTTTGTTTTTAATGATGAGTTAATTTAACAAAATGTCTCAAATCTTTTATCTCACTTTAGTCCACTTTTATTTGAAGCGGAACACTGTTATATTTTAAAATATTCTATTTCAATCTTTCTATATGTAGAACCTATCGCAACCTCGTCTTATTTACAATCCGCATGTGCGCATATATTCCGGCGTTCCATCCCATCATAGGAGGGGTTTTATATTCTTCTTTAACTTTTACATTTCCTTCCACTGCATTATACTTCTCCCATAAAGTGCCGGTTGATTTAAACACATCGTAAACCGTGTTCACATACTTCGAACGAATGCGGTCAGCGTCTTCTTCATAATTGTATTTGGATAATGCTTCTGATACAATCAATGCATGAGGAGGCCACGCATTCGGATAATCCCACTGGTAAATGAAATCATGCACACCTGCTTCACACGGAACTAGACCGTGAGCGTATTCATAAAGTTTTAAATTTTCTTTCACGCTCTTTGCTTGTTCAGTAGAAGCGCATCCAACCCATAGTGGTTGAAAGGTTGCAACAGATGTAACACTCGATTGCTTTTCATTTTTCATATCATAATCGAGGTACATTCCTCTTGATTCACACCATAACAGTTCATCAATTCGTTTCTTTCTATCAGTTGCGCGGTTGAGCCATAATTTACTTTCACCGTTTTCAAGTGTTGAGGCAAAATCACTCATCGTGATTTCATATAGATAGAGATTGCTATTGAGGTCAACCGGAATAAAATCAGAACAGCGACCATCGAACCTCGGAGTAAAATCATAACCTGCTTCTGCTTCTGCCAAGCGATGACCAGCTATGGAAATTTTTTCTTCATCAGTAGTTGCAGTTAACGGCAAGCGAACTTTTTTCAGGTGCTCATAAAATGTTGCGAGATACTCTTGTGTCGCATCATGATGGTGACGCGATAATCCGTAAGTCGTGCTGCGTTTGGTTGTCCAGAATTCATACTCTCGTGCGATAAGTGGATATGCTTTGCCAAGCCATTCTTTATTTCCTGTTGCATCATAAATATCTTTCACCATCATACACAAGTAGGGTGGCTGCGAGCGATTGGTCATATCCAGACGATTGCTGTTCGGTACGAATCCAAGTTTGTCAACGAGAAAAAGAATATCGTTCACATTGTTTTCTGCTTGTGCAGTATCACCGAGTGCAATCTAACTGCGCTTGAGAAAATAAGTATCGTAGTAAAACAGGTTTTGAAAATGAACGCTGATGCATGGCACATTGAAATCATAAGGAAGGGGAATACTTTTTCCGAGAGGGTCAACATCGGAGTGCGGTCGCAATGTTTGACTGAGAGAAGCCCTGATGTATTTCAGCACGCGGTCGTTCGGTGCAACATTCGCGAACAGATTGTTTGAAGGAAGAAGAAGAGCCGCACCAGTTGCTGTAGCAAGGTGAAGGAATTTTCTTCGGTTCAGTTCGTGTTTCATTCACGCAAATGTATTTAAATAGTTAACCACAGAGTTGCGCGGAGTTTTGCGCAGAGGGGCACAGAGAATACATTTAACTGGGAGTTTTAGGAGTAAAAACAAAAGGAGTAATAGGAGTTTTGTTCTTTCTTTGATGAAATAGATGTGGGATTGCAGCGGTTAAATGCTTCGTTGCAAAAAAAAGATATTGTGTTGCAACGGACAGATATAAGATTGCAGCAGACAGAAATGAAATTGCAACGGGAAGATGTAAAATTGCAATGGAAAGATATGAAATTGCAGCGGACAGATATGAAATTCCTGTTTATAGAAGCGGCTATTTTGTGAAAAAATGAGGTTTTGATTCATTTTGGCAAAAAACACATCATTTATTCTTCTGTCACTTTTCTTTATAGAAAAGTAACCAAAAGAATCGTTTCTGCGAATGGCTCCGCCCGCAGAAACAGGCACGCGCTCATCCTCATCCTATCCTTCTCCTTGATTACAAGGAGAAGGGACAGTCGCGATGAGTTGTCGCTTTCTGATAATTGTATTGCATCTATGAAAAAATTGGTGAGAGGAATTTTGTTTGAGAGAAAAGTTAAGTTTGTGTCATAAAAAAAATATGAATCTCAAAGTAAGAAAAATTATTGCAAGAGAATTTCTATTTCTAATACTCATCGGCTTAATTGTTTTAGTTGAGTTCTTAGGTCTTGAATGCTACAACTATTTTCAAAAAATAAAAATCAATAGCTTAAAATCTCAAATTGATTTAAAAGAAAAAATGAGTGATAGTCTAACTCACTCTTTTAGTCACAAATTCCAAAGTCAATTAAATTTTGCCAATGAATACTATAATCGATACTATTATAAACTATCACTAACTCCCGTAAATTTTACACCGCTACCCGATGGAGTTACACCAATAAATGAAAACGGGTGGAGACCTCCTGCAAAGGATAAAATAGTTGACCCAATACCTCCACCACCTAAAGATGCATTACCAATACTACCACCTCCACCACCGAAAGGATTATTGATTCAAAATAAGCTTCTTCCACTGGAAAAATATTATAACGAAAATGGTTTGCCTTTCTCATATCGGGATAATCTAAAAGTTTTCGAGAGACTGGAATATTTGATGAAAAACGATAGCCTGAAAATAATATGGAATGAAAGAAAAGATTTTCCTGTCTTCAATAAGAAATTAGGAATCGCAAGTTATCAGCAACTTGAGAATTTTATTACTTCAAATAAAATTACTGACAGAGATATTGAAGATAATAAGCAGTCAAAGATTGTTGAGAACGAAATGGATTTATTGGGGAAAGAAAAAAGTGATAGTCAGTTAAAATTACTTTCGAATGATAATGAGCAAAATATTCTTTTCATTACTACTTATTTATTGATTGCAATTCTATTTTTTCTTAGATATGTAGTGTATGCAACTAAATGGAGCATTAAAACTTTAAGAACTTAATGGAAAGCGGTGAAGATTTTATTTTAAAACTTGAGAATAATTTTTCTGACTTAAATAGTTTAGGGTTTTCGAAATCTACTTATGAGGAACGAAATAAATCATGGGAAGAAAAAATAAAAGTTCATCATTACTTACCATTTTCAAATGATGTAAAAACACCCTCTGAAGAATTCGTTTTCAGAGCAACAAAAATGGAATGGACTCAGATTGTTCCATTGGAGCGATTATCATATCCTCGAAAAAAGAAGTATTGTAAAGAAGGACGGTGTAACATGAAAGGGACTCCGGTTTTATATACTTCCAAGTATCCAAAGACAACTCTTTTTGAATGTAACGCAAGCAAAGGAGATAGCTTTTTTATTACCTCGTGGAGAATAAATAATCAATCAGCAATTAAGACACAACATTTCTTTTTCAATTATAAGGGCAAAATTGAATCGTTAAAAAAAATAAGAGAGAGGTTAGAAAGTGTTGTAAGAGATGAATGTAAAAAAAGAGGACATGATTATAATTTTCATTTAGCAATCTTAAAAATTATTGATAAAAATTTTTTAGGTGAAAACTATTCAATACCATCTTTTTTATCCCATCATTATTTATATGAATCTCATTTATCTAACTCCATAGCTTATCCTTCTGTAGCAGAAAACAAGGAAGGTTTCAATTTGACTTTTAGTAAAAAGTTGGTAGATGAAAAAATTCTTCAACCAAATAGAGTTATTTTTTGTGATGTGATTGATTCAAAACCTGGCAGTATTACGATTTTTCCAAGACCATTTATTGGAACAGTCCAAAATGATAAAATGATTTTTGAAAAAGTTGATTATGATTTTTTGCGACACCCTGACTCTGAATTTAGGAGTTTAATTCCTGCAAATATTAAAAACTGAATAAAGGGACAAAGGGGACATTGGGGACAAAAAATATTTTCTTCAAAAAAATGTGGCTAAAGCCAAATTCATTTTGAAATTTATTTTCCTTCAGCTAAAGCAGACGGCAATGGATTAGCTGCATTCGCTTTCCCAAAATATTTTTCGTTTAAGAGTTAGTGTTGCTCGAGTGAGGGATTGCAACGGAAATCCTTTTCATTGTAATCAATGAAAAGATTGCAGTGGAAAGCCCGACAGCTTTTTTTGTATTCAAAAAAAGGTGGCACTCCCAAATGATGCTCAGAAACTTTTTAGTTTTGCGAGCAGTGAAATTTTTCTTCTCCATTTTATTTCTGAGTGCTGTAACACTGGGATTGTTCGGTAGCTACAATCAAAATTCTACGCCCGTAGCTGCGCCTGTTTCCTATTACACATCTTCAAAACCACAGGTGCGCTGGTGGTGGTTCGCAACTGAAATAAAAAAGTCGGATATAAAATACCAGCTCAACTGGGTGAAGCAAATGAATTTCGGTGGCGTTGAAATCTGCTGGCTGTATCCGTTGTATCGCTATCAGAAAATGTATGCTGATAAATATAACCGCCATTATCCGAAGGACACCTCGGCGCAAAAATGGCTCAGTCCCGAATGGAGCGCGGTGGTGGCGTATGCAAAATCGTATGCTGATTCCATCGGGCTTTCGTGCGATTTTACTTTTGGCAGTGCATGGATAATTGCTGCGACCTACATGGACAAAGCGCACAGCACGCAGATTTATGGCGACACGAATTTCCGTCAGTCGCTCACTTACTCGTGGTGTTATCCGGATACGCAATGGGTGATTAATCATCTCGACAGCGAGGCATTTCGCATTTACTCAGAGCCGGTGGTGCATGCGCTGAGTGATGCGCTGAAAGGTTCGAAGTGCGCGCTGTTCACCGATTCGTGGGAGATAAAACTGAATGCAACAAACAAAATATGGACACAGGGATTTGAAAAAACTTTCCGCGAACGATTCGGCTACGATATTATTCCCTACATGAAAACAGGTCTCGATTCGTTTCCTGATGTGCGTTACGATTACATGCTGCTGCTCGATGATTATGTTACGAATGGATATTACAAACCCTTCGTTGAGAAATGCAAGGAGCTGGGTGTGTGGTCGAAGGTGCAGTGCCTCGGTGCGCCTGCCGATGTGATGTCGCTCTACTCGCTTGCCGACATTCCTGAAACGGAAGCGATGCTCAACAATCCGCACTACGGAAGAATCGTGAGTTCTTCTGCGTGTCTTGCTTCGAAGGAATTGGTGTCGAGCGAAACCTTCACCTGCATGTATGGATTTCCGGCAACTTACCTGCGCAAGGAACAAACTGCCGATTTGAAAATGGTGGCTGATGCCATGTTCGCGCAGGGAATCAATCATCTTGTTTATCACGGCATGCCTTACAATCCCGCCGGCTCCGACACCATTGATTTTTTCGCGACCACTTATTTCGGACCGAACGGAAGTGTTACACCTGATTTGCCTGCATTCAATTCCTATGTCGAAAAAGTTTGCGGCATTATGCAGCAGGGAAAAACATACACCGATGTCGCTGTGTATATTCCGTATGAAGATGGCGTGATGCACGGTGCGTATTCGCCGGAGCGGCAGCGCGTGTGGGTTTGGGGAGAATATGAATTGCGGTATGTGTATCCTTCGCAGGAAGTGGAAGGTTATCATCCCGTTTGGATTAACCGGAGTTTTTTGCAGGAAGCGAAATATGTCGCAGATCCCGCTCAAGCGGGAAAAATGCTTTTAGAAGTCGGCGATGCGCAATTCTCCACGCTCTATTGCGATGTTGAATACATGGACATTCGTGCGCTCGCGAAAGTTTTGGAATTTGCGAAACAGGGATTGCCTGTTTGCATGAAGCGCCAGCCGCAGCAACCGGGTTTTTTCAAATCTCCCGACTATAAAAAAATGCTCAACGAATTATCGTCGCTCAAAAATGTTTCAGCCGATTTCAAATCCGTTGTTCAGCATCCCGCGCTCATCGAAGGAGATAGTTTGCCCGAATACTGGTGTCGTGTCGGTGCCGATGGTTCGTATTATTTGTTCCTTGCACAACCGCTGTCCACAGATTTGAAGTATCCGGTTTATTCAGGTCAGTCAATCATGAAGCAATCCGTCGTTCGCGAACTCACGCTCAATGTCAACGGAAAAACTATCCATCACAAATTCGAATTCAAACCCTATCAATCGCTCATGCTAAAAATTTCTCCGAGTGGTAAAATGGAATTCATTGATATCTCCTTCCTTCCGAAAGACCCCATAGTTCGACCACACGAGAAACAGAAAATGAATTTTTAATGATGCGATATATTCTCCTCGTTTGCTTTCTTGTCATCAATCAATTTGCACTGCAAGCAAAGGATTACAACATCCTCGCTTACGGCGCAAAGGCAGATGGAAAAACAATGAACACCACCGCAATTCAATCCGCCATTGATGCAGCAAATAAAAATGGCGGAGGAAGAGTGATAATCCCTGCAGGAATTTTTTTAACCGGGAGCATTATTCTGAAATCAAATGTTGAATTGCACTTAGAAGAAAAAGCCGTTCTGCTCGGAAGCACCAACCGCGACCACTATCTCAAATTCAACAGATGGTTATCTCTCATCCTTGCAGACAATCAAAATAATATTTCCATCACAGGCAAAGGAAAAATAGACGGACAAGGTCGCAGCTTAGCTCTCAACATTGACAGTCTTTTTTACATCGGTCAGTTAGATAGTGCGAGTTATAATTTCGCTGATAAGAGACCGTCACATTTAGTTCGACCACAACTCATCGAGTTTGTGCAGTGTAAAAATATTGTGGTGAAGAATGTTACACTCATGAATGCAGCATGCTGGGTGCAGACCTACGACCAGTGTTCAAATATTTTGCTCGACAGTGTTACAGTCAACAGCGATGCCTATTGGAACAATGATGGCATTGATATTCAGGATTGCCACAATGTTCGCATTACAAATTGCAATGTCAATTCTGCTGACGACGGCATTTGCCTTAAGTCGCAATCCGCTGAACATTATTGCGACAGCATTTACATTTCAAATTGCACAGTGCGCTCAAGCGCAAGCGCCATCAAATTCGGAACAGTATCACACGGAGGATTTAAAAATGTAACAATTGAAAACATAAAAATCCATGACACCTTCCGCTCTGCAGTAGCCATCGAATGTGTGGATGGTGGAACTCTTGAAAATATTTTAGTGGATGGTGTGAATGCAGTGAATACAGGAAATGCAATTTTCATCCGATTAGGAGACAGAAGCAAAACACGAGATACAGGAGTGCTAAAGAATGTCACTTTAAAAAACATGAAAGTGCAAATTCAATTCGGTCGTCCCGACTCTGAATACGAAATCCGCGGACCGGAATTGCCATTCTTTCATAATACTTTCCCTTCATCTATTACCGGCATCCCCGGTAACCCGGTAGAAAATGTAACACTTGAAAATATTGAAATCATTTATCCGGGAAGAGGCAATGATGGTTTAGCAAACATGCCACTCTCGCGATTGGATTTTGTTCCTGAAAAAATAGCTGACTATCCCGAGTTCTCCATGTTCGGTGAATTACCTGCTTGGGGATTATATGTCAGGCACATGGATGGTTTGACAATGAAGAATATTAAACTCAGCATTGCAGCATCCGACTACAGACCAGCAATAATTTTTGATGATGTAAAAAACATGAGTCTCGATTCAATAATCATCAACGGAGATAGCAAGCAGAAACATTTTGTGTTGCACAACACAGAGAATGTAAAAATTGATAATGAACAAGCGGTATTGATAAAATAACTTTCCTCTATGTCAACCGGCAGATTGTTCATTTTGTTTTTATTCATTTCTCTGGGAAGTTATTTGGTGAGTTGTAACAACTCTGAATTGCCTGACAAAAAAAAATGCGATTGCATTTCCTCAGAGAAAAGAGATTCCTCTGCTTATGCAATTGATTCAACTTTCAAATTTATTCAGGGTGCATTACTTGCAACAAGATTTAAATCTTTCGAAGAATTAAAATCCGTAATCAACATTGAATATTTTACAGACTCTTCCAAAGCAAAAAATGCAAACTATAATAATCCGACTGTTCGTATTACACATTGTAGCAATGGATTCGAGGTTATAAATGTAGTTGAGTCAGGTTTAAGTCAAGGCGATATGAGCAAGGCGAAGAAGGGAAATATTTGGGACCGGTTACACTTCTTATTTAATTCACCCTATGCGGTTACGAATAGAGTTGAACTTAATAAAGCATATCTTCTTTCTAGAAGAATGACCGAGTTATTCGGTGAAGGAGATCCGGCTTTTTATGATCTTGCACAAAATGCAATGAAAAATATTAACACGCATGATTTAGCATTCATGAATCTTAGAGACAGCAGCGAAAAAGGATATCTCAATTCATTTAATCACATTACCTCACAAGCGTTTATTACCTCTTGCTTTTCAGAACAGCTCGCTGATTTTATAGGTGATTCTCATGAACGCTATTTCCATCCTGAATTGATAACAGGAAATTTTTCAGCAGACCAAACCAATGATCTGGATAATGGCCCGGTTGACAATTATGTTGATCTGATAAATAATGAATGGGGGCAAGAATTAGGGAAAGTGCTCAGGAAAAAATTTAACATCAACGATTCAACACAATGGACTCCGGAATTACTGGCAAACTATCTTAATGAAATTCAAAGTTATTATAGTTGGGCATTTCAGATTGGTTTTAATCCCGTCAGTGATGAGGATGAATTAGTAATCCGGTTTTCGAACAAATTGAATACAGTATTGTTGGGTTCAACTGAAAGTAAATAGTTTCTCGACTCAAAAAATTATTTCATTTTTTTTTCGAGACGATACCAGGAGACATCTTCGATAACGGTATAAACTACGATCTTATAATTTTCCTGAATTTCTTTAACTCCTGTTACATGCCACTCATTCAACTTTTCGAACCACCCTTTGTCAACATTTAATAGTTGAGTCAATTCAGTTTCAGGCATAATAGCCTCATTAAAATTTGCTCTGTTCACATCTGCCTTTGTTAAACTAACCATAGTTAAATTGGCCTTTTTCAGGCTCGCATCAATAAGAACAACACCTTCCATGTTTGCCTCATTTAACAAGGTGCCATCTAATTTTGCCGAACGGAATTTAGCGCCGTGTAAATCTGCATTTCTCAATTGAGCATTGGATAAATCAGCTCCATTCAGATTGGCTGAGTCTAATTGCACTCCATTCATTTCAGCCCAACTCAATACCGCCCGTCTCAAATCAGCACCAACAAAATTTGATTTGTTTGCATGTGTTCCCCACAAATTTGCATTCTGTAAATCAACACCTTGAAAATTTGAGTTACTCAAATCGGCGTCACTCAAATCAGCATCTTTCAAATCGGCGCCGCTTAAATCAATTCCGTGTAAATCCAACTTGCTTAGGTCAGCTCCATTGAAGTGTGTGCTGCGTTTTATTTTATTGAAAGAAGTTGAATCAATTTTCCGGGTATATAATCCTAAAAGCAATTGTCCTTTTTCAGGACTTAATTTTTTCGTTGAAAAGCTATCCCCTTCGAAATGCCGGTAAGGGACAAAAGTAAAATTGAACGCGTCGATTATGTTTGCAATAGTTTCATCACTCAGCTTTCTCTCCGAATTATTCTTTAAATCATCATCAGTTTTTTCCAAAACATCATGCAACAGAATCTGCATGCTGCTTCTGCGAGAAGATTCAATTAATTCTGCTTGTTCTCTTATTTTCTTATTCTGTTGTTGATTTTTGATTTCTAAATTTTCATTTTGCCGGTAGATATAATAACATCCCATCAATACTCCCATTAAAATAACAGATGGAATTAAAATCCAAATGACTTTATAAGTTCGGAAAGTATCGTTTGAGTTTTTAACGCTTGAATCCATTCGGGGCAATTGTAACAGTTGAGTATTTTTTTTCCAGCTACTTAATAAGGAGAAAACCAACGCAACAAAAGCAAGACATGAGATAAATCCCACAGTAAAGGAGGAATTTTTTTCGATATATGGCAAGCGAAGAAACCCAAGCACCCATCCGATAACAGTGCCGAGTATTACACCAATAAGAATATTTCGAGTTGCTTTCATAAAGTTAATTTCCTGCTCACTTCTTCAAGCGAGATTCCTTTCGTCTCGGGCATTTTAAATTTCACCCAGATTAATTGCCAGATCATCATCACTGCAAATGATGCAAACACAACTCCCGCACCAATAGTAGAAAACAGATAAGGTATGAGCGATGGAATAGCTGCTGCTAGCACCCAATGTACAGATGACCCGAAAGCTTGCCCCGGTGCGCGAAGGTGAGTCGGAAATATTTCAGCAATAAATACCCAGATGACCGTGCCTTGGCCTATTGCATGTGCAGCTATGAAAACAAAAAGAAAAATCGGAACACTCAATCCTTTCCATTCAAAGAAAAAAGACATTGCCACGAGTGAGAGTGAGATGATATACAAAAATGAACCGATGTACATCAATTGTTTTCGTCCGAGGCGGTCGATGAGCGCCATGCCAAGCAAGGTGAATATCACATTGATGAATCCAATGCCTACACTGCTTAAGAATGCAGTGCTGCTTCCAATTCCGGCTTCTTCAAATATGCGCGGAGCGTAATACAATATGCCGTTTATACCAGAGAACTGATTGAAGAATGCAATAAAGAATGCGAGCAATAAGGCAGGGCGATATTTCTTCATGAAAATATTTTCATTTACTGTTGCTTCGTTTGATTTTAATTCCGCCACGAAAGAATTTATATCAGCGTCTGGGTCTATTACTTTCAAAATTTTTTCTGCTTCTGCCGTTCTTCCTTTCATCACCAACCAGTGCGGACTGTTCGGGATAAACAGTACCGCAACAAAATAAATCACAGATGGAAATGCTGCCACGCCAATCATCCATCTCCACGCATCTTCTCCCACATTTTGCAAAAGATAATTGGAGAGGAAGGCGGTAAGTATGCCAAGCACGATGCTCAACTGATACATGCCCACGAGCCGACCTCTTTTTTCGGGCGGTGCAATTTCCGATATGTAACCCGGCGCAGCAATGGTTGAAGCGCCTATTCCCAATCCGCCAATGAATCTGAAGAATGCAAAAGTGATTGGGTCGTTTGCCAGCGCAGCACCAACTGCCGAAACAAAGTACAACACACCGATGGCGATTAGCATGTTTTTTCTACCAAATTTGTTTGTGGGTATTCCACCTGTCACGGCACCAATCACTGTTCCCCATAAAGCAGAGGCCATTACCACGAAGCCATGAAAAACATCGGATGTGTTCCACAGCTCCTGCAGCTTTTGATCTGCGCCCGAAATCACAATGGTATCGAACCCGAAAAGCAACCCGGCAAGTGCTACTGAAAATGACCAGAAAAAAATTTTATTCATGAATTAGAAATGCTGTACTAAAACTTGTTTTACAAGTATACTTTAAAACTGAAAGTTTTATGAATAAAATTGAAGTTGTTTACTTTAATTTACTTTTTAAAGTTCAAAGTATTCTCTTGGTAAGCTCAGTCTTTGTCACTTTTTTAAAAAAACGGGTATTAAATAACTAATCATTTGAGAAATTTTATAAGCGGATATAATAGTGTTAAAAAAACCGCTTCATAATTTTGAAGCGGTTTTTTTTTAATTTCAATATAATAATGATTAATTCTTCACCACTTTCACCAATTGCGAAACAGAATTGCAAGTGAACTGAACAAGATAAATTCCCTGAGCGTATTCACTCAAATCAAAATTCAAATTATTTTCTCCTTTTGCAAACGAAATAATTTGTGACTGAAGAATGCGACCGCTAATGTCGGTCAATTGAAGCAATCCATTTCCATCTATTGGAGATGAAATCGAAACCTGCGCTAAACCACTTGTTGGATTTGGATAAACAATCATTGCATTTGCATTGAACAAATTGTTTTCTTCTTCCTTGCAATTCATAGTAATTGCAAGTGATTTATTGCTTCCGGTTCCGCAACTGTTGGTTGCTTTCACATACAAGAATCCTGCGCTGCTTCCGTAATTTACCGTAACACTTGTTGAAGCAGTTATTAAAATATTTGCAACAGAAGTTGTGACTCCATCAGAAACATGCGCGCCTGTTGGAGCTGTCCAGGTATAAGTTGTTGCAGTTGGAACTGCTGCAATTGAGTAGGGGACTCCAAACTGATTCGAACAAACTGTGTTCGCCCCGGTAATTGTTCCCGGAGTTGCAGGAGTTTTTCTCACTGTTACACTTCTTGCAACACTATTTCCGCATGCATTCGATGAAATAACAGAAACAGTTCCTGATGCAACACTATTGATGAAATTAACAGTGATGATATTGGTTCCTTGTCCGCTTAAAATTATTGCGCCGGATGGAACAGTCCATGTATAAGTTAAACCAGCAACATTCGGAACTGAGTAAGTAACATTGGTTTGACCACACAAACCAAAAGTAGCACCAGTCATTGTTCCGGGTGTGGAAGGAACAGAAGCAATACTCAATGCGCGATAAGGACCTGCACCGCAAGCATTATTTGCATTCACATAAATACTTCCTGAAGCAAATGCATTATCAAAATTTATTGTCACTGCATTTGTTCCCTGTCCGCTCGGGAAGGTCATATTGTTGCTTCCAAGCCAGCTATAAGTCATTCCGGAAACAAGGGTAACACTGTAATCATGCGAAGTGTTTGCACAGACACCTGCTGCTTGTCCAACAATAGCTGATGGGGTTGTAGGGGTATTTAAATTGATGGTTAATGTGCGCGGTACACTGTTTCCGCAACCGTTATTCTTTACCACTGAAATTACTCCTGATACAGTAAAGTTGTTGTTGTAAGTAACATTGATAGTTCTTGTTCCTTGTCCGCTTGTGATAACAGCTCCGGTTGGAACAGCCCAGTTATATGTAACACCGGCAACAAGTGTAACAGTATAAGTGCGTGTATCGCCCGGACAAACTTTGGCTGCACCTCCGGTTACAGTAATAGTTGATGGTTGAGTCGGCAAAGTGCAGTTAGTAACTGTTGTTTGTTGTGTTGATGAATTCGAACAACCATTTAAATCAGTATAGAAATAAGATATGGAAAACGGGCCACCAGCTCCAGCCACAGCCGGAGAAAAAGTATTTCCTGAAATCCCAACTCCGCTGAATGTTCCACCAACCGGTAAGCCAGTAAGTGTAACAGGTGAAGCAGAAACACTGTAAGTAATTCCTAATCCACTGAACGAAACAGCCGGTAAAGGATTTACTGTTACAGCAATATGATTTGAAGTGTTGCTTCCGCATGAATTAGAAGTTGTAACAAAATAGTCTCCTGAAATTGTTGCAAGCAAAGTAGCAGTGTTTCCATCACCAACACTCCATGTTCCACCTGTTGAATTACCACTGAGTAAAACATTTCCACCTGAACAAAAAGTGGTAGCACCACCCGAAGAAATTACTGATGCACTTGGCAATGTGTTAACTGTTACAGCAATGTGATTGGATGAAGTACTTCCGCACGAATTTGAATTCGTTACAAAATAATCTCCTGAAGTTGTTGCAAGAAGTGTTGTTGTGTTTGCGCCTCCGACACTCCATATTCCGCTTGTTGAATTACCGCTGAGTAAAACACTTCCACCCGAACAAAATGTGGTTGAACCACCGGAAGAAATCACTGAAGCGGTTGGCAAAGGATTAACTATAACAGTTGTTGGAGCAGAAGATGTAATACATCCAACTCCGGTAGAAACTGTAACAGCATAATTTCCTGAAGCAGAAACTAAAATGGATTGAGTGGTTGCTCCGGTGCTCCACAAGTATGAATTGGCTGCGCTTGAATAGAGTGTTACACTTCCTCCCTGACAAAAAGTGGTTGCACCACTCGGAATAATTGTTGGAGCGACTGCATTAATAATGGAAAGTGAAATTTGATTTGATGTAACAGGTCCGCAATTTGGATTCGGAGTTTGAATAGAACGGAAACTGATACTCCAGCTATTCAAAGTACCAAGGTTAGTTGGTCTGATGTCAACGATGTGCAACTTCCAACTTCCGTTCGGATTAATGGAACCATAACCGATTCCGCTGAATGAAGTTTTGGTGGTTGTGTTAGCTCCGCAAATGGTGTACACTGATGGCATTGCTCTGAATGTTCCGGTAAAAGGTGCTCCCGTATTTAGTGGAATCTGATTAAAGCCGCCATCAGAAAAAACAGTGTTCGTGAAATTTGCTCCGCTTGTTCCGCCATTCATGTAGGCGAGTCCGAGCTTATCGCCATTCGGTGCTTCCAACCAAATAATTAAATCGCTGTCGTGCGGATGAGTGATATTCAACATAACTGAAATTCCGGAAGAGTTAATAGATGCAGGAAGCCCGCTCACAGCAATTGCATCATTCACTCCTGTGCAGGTATAATTCGGAATCGGTATCGCACCAGCATTGCTGAACATCGAAGCAGGAATTGTAAGACCTGAAATTGTTGCAGTATAATTTCCGGAAACTGGAGCAGAGTATGTTGAGTTTGTCGCGCCTGCAATCGGCACTCCGTCTTTATTCCATTGCATCGAATATCCTGAACTTGAAGTCGCACTCAACAAAATGCTGCTTCCGTTACAACTTGAAGTGGTTGACGAATTGATGGTGACAGAAGGACTATATGCAGTTAAATAAATACTGCTCGAAGTAAATGGAGTGTTACAGTAGTTGGTGGTAACAGTATAAAATGCAGAAGTGGTTGCTGCGTAAGATGAATTTGTTGCGCCTGCAATTGCGACACTGTTTTTATTCCATTGATAATTTGCGGCGGGACTTGCATTAATTAATTGTGATGAGCCACTGCAGAATCCTTGAATTCCACCTGTAGTAATAGTCGGAGCAACTCCTGCTACTAAATCACCAACACCAACTGCATACCACGCAGCAGCAGTTGCAATTGCTTCAGGTGAACACACACCGTATAAATCTTCTGCAGATTTAATTGCATAAAACCGTGCATCAGCATATTGTGCAGAAGGAAAAAGATAAACGGTCAATGTGCGATAAGCAATCGCAGCAGCTTTTGTCATTCCAATTCCTGTAACAGTGTATGCAGAACCAATATCGTTTGTACCACTTCCTCCTTGAGTCAATAGGTAATACCAGTAATTCAATACACCATCATTTTGATGCACCAAACCGTGATCACCTTGCCCGTAGTACCAATTGTTTCCACGATAAGTATCGGGTTGTCCATACAAATTTGGATTACTCATACTTCGAAACGGTGTTCCAATATCTTCTGCAATTGTCCAGTCAGCTTGACTTGGTGTAGCAAAAAATTCTACCATGGTTCCGAATATGTCGCTGAAGCCTTCGTGCAGCGTGCCTCCTTCATATGAAAAATATAAATTGGCTGTATTTTCTGTTACACCATGCGTTAACTCATGAGCAACAATATCAACTGCAGTTAAAACATTATAACCTGAACCACCATCACCAAATAACATTCTGTTTCCATCCCAGTGCGCATTAATATTATTTGAATAGCCAAGCAACACTAAATTGGTATGAACATATCCTCTGATTTTTTGCCCGGCATTGTCAACACTGTTTCTGGAAAAAGTATTGAAATAGTAATCGTAAGTTTTCTCCGCACCAAAATGCGCATCGGTTGCATACTGGTCTTTCTGCGGATTCACATTGTTCCAGAAGTTATCTGTATCAAAAAAATCTGTTGCTGCGGCAAAGTTTGAATCATTGTTCATGTTGTATGTTTCAATTCCCAATCCACGACCGGTTTCACGAAGGATATAACCTATTCCAAACAAATCAGATGTAGTAATGGTTTGTGTTCCACTGTAACCGGTAATGGCAGTACCTGGAGTATCTATTTCAAAAATCCGTGTTTCTGAATCGAGAACTTCTCCTGTAACAGCATCAACAAAAACATAATTTCTTGAAACAGGTTGCTGCGCATAAATATCAAAACGATAAGCCAACCGGTATTCTCCATTGGAAGATTTGGCAAATAGTAATTCTGCTTTCGGAAAAAATGTTGCGTTCGCATCACCCTGTTCTTTTTTAATGAAAGCTTCTTCAGCAAGAATTTCCCACTTAAAAGATTTTGCTCCGATGAATTTTTTTGCACTGCTCAATGCAACTTCCTGTGTAACAGTCTCAATGGTTCCGCCTGAAATTTTTGAAATCATTTCGCCATTGAAACTTGCTACGGCATTATTCTGAACATGCACCAGAATCATGGTGCGGTTCACCGGAATTCCTCTATAGGTTTGAATGTAACGGTAGTGTGTGAAACCAATTGCATCGCGGTCGGAGTTTAGTAATTGAATTCCGAAATCACCTGACAAACCCAGATTTGTTTGCAGCCACTTTTCAAAATTGGTGAATGCTGGTCGCTCGCTCTCATTAAAACTTACATAAGTGGGAGTGCCTGTTACAGCACTCAACTGAATTTCTTTTGCTCCCTTCAATGCAATTTTTCTGTTGCTGTTGTTTTGTGTTTGTGCCATTCCGTTCCACGAAAAGAAAAGCGCGAGCAGAAAAATGCCAATTGAAAAATTGAAATTGCTGAAAGTTGATTTGTAAAAAATTGTTTTCATGTGTTTGGATTTAATGAGTGAACGATTTGAATTTTTGTTCTTAGTACTCAAATCTCACTCACGAAGATTCAAATTTTATTAGGAGATTGACAAGTGGTTGGAAGGAATGTATAAGTGGGAATAACTGGTCACACATTTCTGAATCTATTAAGAAATTCTTCCTTCCTTCTTTTGGCAACATCAATCTCTTCACCATTATTCATGATGACCGCTCCGCCTTCACCTCGAATATATTTTTTCACCTCGCTTAAATTGATGAGCGATGAATGATGCACTCGCAAAAAATTGTGCTCCGATAAAAGCTCTTCATACTCACCGAGGTTTTTTGAAGTCATAATTGTTTCGCCCGATTTCAGAAAAAACTTTGTGTACTGTCTTTCTGCCTTACAATAAATAATATCTGCAACCGGCACAAAAGAAATTCCTTCCAATGAAGGCAGCGCAATTTGAAACTGATTGAGATTGCTTCCCATGTTTTGCAACAGCGTTTCGAATTTTTTATTGGATTGGTGATTGCTGTTTTTTTCTGCCACACGGGCAACGGCGGTTTTCAATTCTTCGACATCAATTGGCTTGAGCAAATAATCAAGCGCACAAAACTTGATTGCCTTGAGCGCATATTTTTCATAAGCAGTGGTGAAAATGATTTCGAAATTTATTTTTTCGAATTGCTTCAGCAAATCGAACCCGGTTTCTTTCTGCATTTCAATATCGAGGAACACAACATCGGGCGAAAGTTTTTTTATTATCGAAAATCCATCCGCAACATTCGATGCAGTGCCAGCTAATTTTATTTCGGGACAGTAGTCGCGCAATAAATTGCTGAGCAGTAGGGCGCTTTGTTTTTCGTCTTCGATAATAATTGCTCTCATAAATTATCAGTCGTCAATTTCTATTTCAATAATCACCTTGGTTCCTGTTGCATTTCCGTTTTCATCTTTCAAATCATGAACAGTTATGATTGCTGTTTTATTTATCACCTGTTCGAGCATTTGCATTCGCTCTTCAGTCACCTTCATGCCGAGCGATTCGTGCCGCACAAATTTTTTATTCTTAATAATAGCTGCGGCTTCCCTGCCGATTCCATTGTCTTCAATGGTACAAATGAGTTTGTTGTTGTTGCGGTTGAGCGTTAATTCCAGATGACCATTCGATTCTTTATTTAACAAGCCGTGCACCACTGCATTTTCAATATAGGGTTGCAGCAGCATTGTTGGAATTTCAATGGCATCGGGATTTACATTGGTGTCAATGGTAAAGTGAAAAGAAAATTTATTTGAAAACCGGAGCGACTCCAATTGCAAATAAAATTCAAGCATGTTCAGTTCATCTAAAAGTTTGATTTCATTCTTATCGGCATTTTGTAAAACCAGGCGAATGAGTTTTGAAAAGCGCGAGAGGTACTTCAGCGCCTCTTCTTTCTCCGAGGAAGAAATAAATTGCTGAATGGAATTGAGTGAGTTGAAAATAAAGTGCGGATTCATTTGCGCTCGCAAAGCAGTGAGCCGTGCTTCAGCAATTTTTTTATTTATCTCGCTTGCCTTGTGTGCTTCTAATTTGATTTTCCGGATACGCAAAAAATAAATCAGACTGATAAGCGAGAGCAATGCAAGAATGGAAATAATGCGAAACCAATTTGTTTTCCAGAAGGGTGGAATGATGACAATGGAAATTCGTGTTCCGGTTTTATTCCATACTCCATCGTTGTTCGATGCGATGATGTGCAACACATATTTCCCCGGCGGAACATTGGTGTAAGAAGCAAAATGGTTTGTTCCGTTATAAACCATTTTCTCATCGAATCCTTCCAACTGATAAGCGTATTGATTTTTTTCGGGATGGTCGAAACTCATAGCGCCCATTTCGAACGAGAAAAAATTCTGGTCGTAGTTCAACTCAATTTCTGTTGCTGATTTTGAATTTGCAAAACTGAAATCTTTATCAAAAATTTTAAACCTTGTTAGTTGTACCGGAGGAATAAAGCTGTTGTAAGAAATATTTTCAGGTTTAAATAAATTGAAGCCATTCAATCCACCGAAAAACAACTCGCCGGAAGATAGCTTGAGTGCTGCATGTGGGTTGAATGAATTACTCTGTAAACCATCTGACGAATTAAAACCTGTAATTGATTCTACCTGATTGTTATTGTTAAGAACTGCTAAAAACAAACCGTTAGCGGTTGCGAACCAGATATTATGATTTTCTGAAATGGCAATGGATAATAATTCTGCAACATCAATAATGCTGTCTGTTAAAATGCGGTTTATTTTATTGGTTTGAAAATCAAAACAAAAAAGTCCGTTACTTGAAGCAATCCAGGTATTTCCAAAATCATCATTAGTAAACTGAAAAGCCTTTCTTGCATTATAGTTATTTCGCCCTATATTATTTGAAATTATTTTAAAAGAATCATCTACCAAATAGATTCCTGCCCGACTGGTGGATAACCAAATGTTATGATTTGATGATTCATAAATTGAAGTATAATACTCAGGTATTAACTTTTGAATTTCTGTATTATTATATCTATGATCAATGGTGTTTTTATCAATATTTAATCGGCAAATTCCACCACTTGTTCCTGCCCAAATGGTGCCATTTGATTTTATAAATACTTCATACACTTCATTACTTGGTATTGAGTTGCTATCTGATTGCTGATGATAATAATGGGTCCAGTTATTTGTTTTTGTATTGAAATAGTTCAGGCCTTTTTCTGTTGCAATCCATAAATTATCAATAGCGTCCTTAGCAAGCGCATAGATGTGATTATGTGATAAGGAATTTTCGTTTTTTTCGTCATGTTTCATTATTTCAAACGAATTATTTTTTCTATTGAAAAAAATCAAACCATTCTTACTACCAATCCATAAATTATTCTGGCTGTCTTCGCATACAGCAGTAATATCTTTTTCAGAAAGCGAATTGACTTTGCCGGGTTGAGTAATGTACCTTTTAAATTTTGAAGGAATTGGACTAATTCGGTCAACACCTCGACTCTCGGTGCCAATCCAGACCATTCCCGACTGGTCTTCAAAAGCTGAAAGTGTTTTATTATCGGCTAAACTTTCTGAATCAAACTGGTCATTCAGATATTTGAACCATTCATTTGTAGATGGATTGAAAACAACTACTCCATCGTAATAGGTAGTTATCCATATTTTTCCTTTTGAATCACAAAATATTTTAGAGATGCTTCGTGCAGGGAAATTATTATAGGCATTTGTATTTGAAAATTTTGCCAATTGATTCTTCTGAATATCAAACACGCATAATCCTGAATCATCAACAGCCAACCATAGTTTGCCTTCTTTATCAAAAGCCAACGATGATATGGTATTACCTAAAAGCGAATTCGATTTTATTTTATCTTGCAAGAAAGGAGTAAACTCATGATTAGAAATAGAAAATTTATAAAACCCGTTTAATGTTGCTATCCATAAATTCCCTTTGTTATCAGGGACAATTTCAATTATTCTGTTGTATGAATAAACATCATGTATGCTTCCGGTTGTGTCATGTAAATATTTTGTAAAATTTTCTTTTGATTCGTTAAGCGCAAATAATCCTTGACGAGTGCCTACCCAAATTTGTCCATGCTCATCTTGAGCAACAACTGTTACATCATTATTTCCTAAACTATTCGAATTGTTTTTGTCATGATAATAATGTTTGAATTTTTCTTTCACGGGGTCGCACACCATCAAGCCATTTCCACCAAACCACAAACGATTTGATTTATCGCGGAACGAACAGGAGATATAATGAAACGGAACCGACGAACTATCTGAATCGCTTTGCCTGAAAATCTTTGCGGAGTATCCGTTAAATTTATTCAAGCCATCAGGAGTGCCTATCCATATAAATCCTTGAGCATCCTGTGTAATGCAGTGTACCAAATTATCTGACAAACCATTTTCAATTGAAAGATGTTGGAAAGATGAATTTGTTTGTGCATATGAATTGAAACAATTCAACAGAAGTAGAAAGATTATATTCTTTAAGTTCTGTAAATGCTCCTTCATCAATTTTGTGTTTCTGTATTTCAGGATGAAATTATCACAAAAAAGAAAACACTTTCGAAATCAGAATAAAATACCTGAAATGAATTGACCGGCGGGAGGAATAAATGTACAGTTGGAAAATAGTTTGAAATACAAATTAATTTGTAAAAAGTAAAAGACTTTATGAAAGTAAATTCATCATTCCCTTCTGTTCAGGATTGGAAATGAATAAGCAACATTTAAAATATTTACAAATATGAAAATTGAAATTGTATGAAAACTAATTGGAATGTCAACTCAACACAGCATTACCTGCAACTATCTTTTTCCGTTCACCAATTTGTTGTCTCCACATTGCATAGTAAAGTCCTTTTAGTTCAAGCAGTTCAGTGTGCTTTCCCGATTCAATTATTTGCCCATGTTCTAAAACAAAAATTGTATCTGCATGCATAATAGTGCTAAGCCTGTGAGCAATAAGAACAGTTATGTGTTGTCGCTTTGACGAAATGCTTCGAACAGTAGAAGTAATTTCTTCTTCAGTTAATGAATCCAATGATGAAGTGGCTTCATCAAAAACCATTAGTGTTGGCTTTCTTAACAAAGCTCTTGCAATACTTAATCTTTGTTTTTCTCCTCCTGATATTTTCATTCCACCTTCGCCAATAACAGTATCCAAACCTTTGTCAGCTCTTTTTAAAAGTGAATGACTTGCTGCTTTTTCCAATACATCAATACACTCATTGTCAGTAGCGATTGGATTAACGAAAAGTAAATTTTCGCGAATGGTGCCACTGAATAGTTGCGAATCCTGAGTTACGAAACCAATCTGGCTACGCAAGTCATCAAAATTTATTTTGTTTCCTTCGGTTTTATTATAAAAAATAGTTCCCGTGCGCGGGCGATACAATCCAACTAATAATTTCACCAATGTGGTTTTGCCACTTCCTGAAGGACCAACAAATGCAAGCGTATCACCAAGATTTACTTTGAATGAAATGTCGTTCAATGCATCATTTGAAGCAGTTGCATGTTTGAAACTCACATGGTCGAACGACAGCGAATTTATTCGCTCAATCATCACCGGATGATCTGGTTTAGGTTCCGGTTCTTTATCCATTATTTTTTTGAAGTTGCCAAGCGATACCTCAGCTTCTCGATAAACATTAATAATGTTTCCTAATTCCTGTAACGGGCCGAATATGAAGAACGAATAAATGAACAGCGATACAAACTGACCGGGTTGAATCTCCTGACGAAAAATCAGGTACATCATTAACCCGAGAATGGTTGTGCGCAAAAAGTTAACGATGGTGCCTTGTACAAATGAAATGCTTCGGATGAAACGAACCTTTTTTAATTCCAATCCGAGAATTTTTATGGTGGTGTTATTCAGGCGACCGATTTCCTGCTGCGATAATCCCAAACTTTTCACCAACTCAATATTGCGCAGCGATTCAGTGGTTGAACCGGCGAGTGCCGTGGTTTCTCCAACAATTACTTTCTGAATTTTCTTTATTTTTTTACTTAGCACCGAACTGATAATGGCGATAATTGGAACCATGGAAAAATAAACCGGCGCAACAATCCAACTTACTGAGAAAGCATAAATTGTAACGAAGATGATTCCGATGAGTGAGGTGAACAGCACATTGATAAAAGCGTTTAATAATCTTTCTGTATCTGTTCTAACCTTTTGCAAAATGCCAAGTGTTTCGCCGCTTCGCTGATCTTCGAATTCTTCGTAAGGCAATTCAAGCGAGTGTCTGATTCCGTCAGTGTACATTTTTGCACCAAGGCGCTGCACAATCACATTCACAGTGTAATCCTGAAAGTTTTTAGCAATGCGCGAAACCATTGCCACACCCATACTCGCTAAAAGCAATAACCCAACACCCTTAAAAAACTGCTCGTTGGTGTATGTGGCAAATTTTAAAGCATAGTTGTCAATAATTTTCCCGAGTATATAAGGGTCCATCATACTGAAACTCTGATTGATGGCAGCTAATACAAGAGCAAGAATCACTAACGGATAATATTTTTTTAAATAGGAGTAGAGGATATTCATTTTATTTATCAGAAATTTTCAATGACTTTATAAATTCAATTTTCAGATTCTTAATTTAATTACAAAATAATCACCCTGAGTTAAAGAAAGTTCAATTGCAAGGTTCAATATTTTTACTTCTTTTTCTTCCCCATCAAAAATGCCTTGATGAATTCATCAATATCGCCATCCATTACCGATTGCACATTTCCGGTTTCGTGACCGGTGCGTGCATCCTTCACTAATTTGTAAGGGTGCATAACATAGTTGCGAATTTGCGAGCCCCATTCAATTTTCATTTTACCGGCTTCCACCACATCACGCTTTTCGTTGCGCCTGCGTATTTCTTCTTCATACAATTTGCTCTTCAGCATTTGCAAGGCGCGCTCTTTATTTTCTAACTGACTGCGTGCCACCTGACACTCCAGCACAATACCCGAAGGAGCGTGATGCAATCGTACTGCTGTTTCCACTTTGTTTACATTTTGTCCGCCCTTGCCACCTGCGCGGTAAGTATCCCAGGTTATGTCTGCCGGATTCACTTCAATGTTAATGGTGTCATCCACCAACGGAAACACAAACACCGAAGCAAACGAAGTGTGCCTTCGGGCATTACTATCGAACGGACTAATGCGCACCAACCGATGCACCCCCGATTCCGATTTTAAAAACCCGTATGCAAACTCACCTTCAAACTCCAATGTGCTCGATTTTATTCCGGCAACCTCGCCATACTGCGTATCAATATCCGAAATTTTGTAGCCCTTCTTTTCGCCATACATAATGTACATGCGCCGAATCATTTCCACCCAATCCTGACTCTCCGTTCCGCCTGCGCCACTGTTAATTTCCACCACCGCGCCAAGCGCATCTTCGGGGTCGGTGAAAGTGCCTTTGAACTCTAAGTCGTCCACTGCTTTCAATGCAAGCTGATAATTCTGCTCCACTTCTTCAGCAGTTACTTCGCCTTCGGTGTAATAGTCGTACAGCACATCAATGTCATTCACCTTGCTTTCCACAGCAGCGTAATCTGCAATCCATCCCTTGTTAATTTTAATTTGCTTGAGGGTGGTTTGCGCCTTTTGCGGATTGTTCCAGAAATCGGGGTCGGCAGTTTTTAGTTCAGCTTCGCGAACATCATCCTGCTTTTTAGCGAGGTCAAAGAAACCGCCCCAGTTCCCCGGTGCGGCCAATAATTTCTTTCAGTTGTTCCTGTGTCATAATGCGCGCAAAGAAAACAAAATAGTTGAAAGTGAATTACAGTAATTACCTACCAAAGAAAACCTTCATCCAAACTGCCAAACTCATAAACTTAAAAGTCCTGTAATTCTCCGGCTTGTGTGCTTGATTGAAGTATGAATTATAATCTTTCATTAATAACGGAAGATTGAGATAGGGAGCGAGGTCATTGGTAAAATAAACGCTGAAATTATTTTTCAACTCACTCATCCATTCATTGTTGGGTGTAACGAAACCTAATTTATCAATGCGCGAATAAACAGGCGCGGGAAGAATATCTTTAAATGCTTCGCGCAATAAATACTTGGTTGATGCGCCCTTGATTTTATAATTCCCTTGCATTGAAAAAACAGATTCAACCAATGCATGATCATCAGTAAACGGAACACGCGATTCCACCGAGTGCATCATGCCGTTGCGGTCTTCGCGCCGTAATAATTCTTTCAAATAAGTTCCGGTGAAATCGTGTTTTAGTTTTCCATTGAGTGAAGAAGAAGTTTCCGTCAGCAATGAAAACCGTTCCTTGTACTGATTCAATAAATCAGGATTAATGTATTTTAAATCAGGAAAGAAAAATTTCTTTAAGAGGAGAGGAGCGTTTGGTTCAATTGTTTTTTTAAGATTATAACGAAGCAAAAAATCTTTTCCGTTTGTTTCCTTCAAAGCAGCAAGTGCATTTTTATATTCTTCTTTTTCTCCCGACGATTTTAAATCGTTCAATAAATATTTATAGTAGTGCTTGTATCCGCCGAACAATTCATCGGCACCTTGTCCATCCAACAAAACTTTCACATGATTTGTTTTCGCCAGTTTCATCACTGATGATTGCGCAAAGGAACTGATGCTCCAGATGGGTAAATCATGCGAGTACATCAGGTGCTCCACATCATTTATGAAATCTTTTTTATTGGGTGTAACAGTGTACCAGTTGGTGTTTGTTTGCTCCACCACATTTTTCATGTAAGCGCTTTCATCCAGTTTGCTTCCCGGAAAAATGGAAGAGAAAGTTTTAATCCTGTTTCCGGTTTGTGATTGATTTTTTTCTTTCAGCAATTTGTCCATTGCACAAACAATCACTGAGCTGTCAATACCACCACTCAGGCAAGTACCAACAGTTACATCAGCCCGCAACCGAAGGTCAATTGATTTAGTCACTAAATTTTTTACTTCATCAATGTATTCGTGTGTTTGCTTTTCATTGATGGATGAAAAAGTTGAATTGGTTTGAAGTGAGTAGTAACGATTGATTTTCAGTTCGCCATTATTCAGATTTAATAAAAGATTGTGCGATGGAAATAATTCCTTAATGTCTTTGAATAATCCTTCTTCTTCTTTCTCCAAAACATTCAAAGCCAAAAAATCAAACATCGCAACCGGATTGATTTCCTTTTTCACTTCACTGAATTGCAAGAGTGCTTTGTGTTCAGATGCAAAAGCAAAATTGTTTTCTGACAAGTGATAATAAAATGGTTTCACCCCAAACCTGTCTCTGGAAGCAAAGAGTTCTTTTTTCAGCCCGTCATAAATTACAAACGACCACATACCATTAAAGTGCTGCACACAGTCACTTCCGTAGGACTGATAATATCTTAGAATAACTTCTGTATCACTTTCGGTGATGAATTCAATTCCTTTAGCTTGAAGATTTGCTCTCAGTTCTTTGTAATTATAAATTTCTCCGTTGTAAGTAATCCATAAATCACAATCAGGCAAGCACATTGGTTGATGACCGGAAGCTGATGTATCAATAATTGAAAGCCGGCGATGACCGAACAATAAATCAAAAGATGAATTTGTTTTTTCAATGTGTTCAGAAGGGGAGAAGCGCAACCGACTTTCTTTTACCTCAGAAGGAGTATCATTTCCAAACGCAATAGTTTTTTGCTCATCGTTGAATAATAAAAATCCTTCATCATCGGGGCCACGATGCCGTAATGAATTATTCATTCTGATAATTTCATCAGATTGAATCTTCTTTCCATTCCAACAAGCTATTCCGCTAATGCCACACATCTATTTATCATTCAAAGATTTTCCTTTTCAACTTTACAGGTAATCCATTCTTCATCAAAAGTGCATGGATATTTTTTATAAAAAGAAATGGCCGGTTCGTTCCAATCCAACACATGCCACCGAAGTTGATTAGCATTTAATGTTTTTGAATAATTATAGACAGCTTCAAACAATAATGTTCCTGCTCCGCTTTTCCTTGCACTTTCAGTAACAATTAAATCATCAAGATATATATACATTCCTTTCCAGGTGCTGTATGCCTGGTAACACAAAGCCATTCCAATAATTCCTGTTTCGTTTTCAGCAATAAATGCTTTGAAAAGCGGATGTTCTCCAAAACCCTCCTTCAACATTTCATCTTCAGTATTTATAACCTGCTCAGGAGCTTTTTCATAAAGAGCCAGTTCTTTAATTAATAAAATCATTGCTTTAACATCAGTTGCAATTGCAGGTCGAATTGAAATCATTAAATATAATTTTCGGGCAAAATAAGCGATTAAAATATCTATGGAGCATCAACGGTCAACTAAAAAATTGGAATGTATATTTGTCGGCTAACCGAAACCTACTGATGAACAATTACCGTAAACTAATAACCTTAGACGAATTCATATTTCAAAGAGAAAAAGATTTTGCATACTCTTCAGGCGAGCTTTCAGGATTGCTTCGCGATATAGCGCTTGCCTCTAAAATTGTAAACCGTGAAGTGAATAAAGCCGGCTTAGTAACTGAAATTCTTGGCAGTGCCGGAACACATAATTCAACAGGTGATGATCAGAAAAAATTAGATGTATTTGCGAACGATCAATTTCTTTCAGCATTAAAAGTAAGTGGTGAATGTTGTGGAATTGCATCTGAAGAAAGTGAAGAATACATTCCATTTACCGAGCATCAGAATGCTAAATATGTTGTAAATCTAGACCCATTAGATGGTAGTAGTAATATAGATGTGAATGTTTCTATCGGAACAATATTTTCAATTTTCCGTCGTGTTAGCCTTTCTGGACCATGTGTAGCTGAAGACTTTTTACAGAAAGGCACACAACAGGTAGCTGCAGGATATGTAATTTATGGTTCATCAACCATGATGGTTTTCACAACAGGAAATGGTGTGAATGGTTTTACTCTTGACCCATCTGTTGGCGAATTCTTTTTATCTCACCCTGATATTCGCATA
>Ga0114969_10000813_pt1 | contig 26942 bp, 22 predicted proteins | sample M_130807_MF_Meta_FD_87316 | JGI IMG/M metagenome (GOLD analysis project Ga0114969, IMG submission 87316) | Freshwater microbial communities from Lake Montjoie, Canada to study carbon cycling - M_130807_MF_MetaG | ecosystem: Environmental > Aquatic > Freshwater > Lake | place: Lake Montjoie...
GGCCCGGTCGCGACGGCGTCGAGGGCTGCCTCATCGAGCTCGATGCCCAGTCCGGGGACGCCCGGCACCACAAGCCGGCCGGCCACCGGCGTAACCGGCGCCGCCACCACGTCACTCGCGAGGTGCTCGGCGGTGCTGAGACCGTGCGCGACAGGCGCCTCCGGCAGCGCCGCTGCGAGGTGCAGCGCCAGTGCGGTGCCGATGCTCGAGTCGAAGGTCGTGGTGGCGAAGCAGCCGATGCCAGCCTCCGCCGCTCGACGCGCGATCTCGAGGCATGCGTGGGCGCCGCCGAGGCGCATCGGCTTGAGCACGAGCAGGTCGGCTGCATGTGCGTCGATCACGCGCTGTGCGTCCTCGACGCTGTTCAGCATCTCATCGGCGGCGACGCGGATCACCTCGTCGGCTCGCACACGCGCGAGGCCGTCGAGGTCGGCGACGCGCACCGGCTGCTCGATCAGCTCGATGTTGAACGGCGCCAGCGCAGCGAGTGCCTCGCGTGCCGTGGCCTCGTCCCACGCACCGTTTGCGTCGAGGCGCAGCGCGGCGTCTGGACACGCCTCGCGCACGGCTCGAACGCGGGCGACGTCATCGGCGATCGAGCCGACGCCGACCTTGAGCTTCAATACGGTGTAGCCGGAGGCGGATGCCTCGCGTGCATAGGTCGCAACCTCGTCCGGTGTGCCACTGCCGATCACGGCGTTCACGGGCACAGCCGCCCAGGCCGCGCCGCTGAGCAGCGTCGCCACGGGCACACCTCGCTCCTTGGCGGCGAGGTCGAGCAGTGCGGTGTCGAGTGCGCAGCGCAGCGCCATCACGCCGGGGCCGCTCGCGGGCAGCGCAGCGAGCGCGGCTTCAGGATCGAGCGCGATCGCGCCGGCGTGTACCTCGAGCAGTGCAAGCGTGTCGGCGAGCGTGCCGTCACCCAGCGCCGGGAACGGTGAGGCCTCACCGATGCCGGACTCGCCACTGCCACCGAGCAGTTCGAGGACGAGGCCTTCGCGAGCGGTCAGCGTGGAGTGTGCAGCCTCGAAGCGATTACGCATGGGGAGGCGGAACGGGCGCCAGCGCACCGCGGCGATGCGACGGTCGCCGGGACGACTCGTGGTCATCGTGCTAGAGCAGCGCGAACAGCGAGGCGGAGACGAGGCCGACGGAGAGCAGTAACGCGAAGACGAGGTGCAGTTGCGCGGTCGCCTTCAGCGCGCGGTTCAGCGTCGGGCCGTCAATATGGCTCAGCACGGCCTCGGCCGGACGGAAGGCGAGCGGGGCGCTCAGCCAGGGGAGCAGCGTCCACACCGGGAAGTGGCCGACGAGCCACAGCGCGGCAGCAGCGAGGTATGCGCCAAGCAGCGCGCCGACGTAGAGCACGCGCGTCCAACGACGGCCCATCACCACGGCAAGCGTGCGCTTGCTGGCGACTCGATCAGTCTCGATGTCTCGCACGTTGTTCACCACGAGGATTGCCGAGACGGTGAGGCCGACCGGGATCGACGCCGCAAACGCCTCGCGAGATACGGAAAGGGCCTGCACGAAGTAGGTACCGACCACGGCGATCACGCCGAAGAAGATGAAGACGAAGAGCTCCCCGAGCGCGCGGTAGCCGAACGGCATCGGGCCACCGGTGTACGCGAGCGCCGCAAGCATCGAGGCAAGCCCCATCGCAACAACGGGCCAGCCGGCGACGTAGGTGAGGTAGAGGCCCATCAGCGTGGCGAAGCCAAACGCAACGAGGATGCCTCGCTGCACCTGCGCCTCGCTGAGCCAGCCCATCTGCGTGACACGAGGCGGCCCGACGCGCGCCTCGGTGTCCGCGCCCTTGCGGAAGTCCGAGAGGTCGTTCGCGAGGTTCGCGCCCGCCTGGATGGCAAGCGCGCCGAGTAGCGCCGCGAGCGCCGCCCACGGCTGGAACACGCCGGCACGTTGCGCGAGCGCGGTGCCGACAGCGACCGGCGCGATCGCAGCGGTCAGCGTGGGCACGCGGATCGCCATGACCCACGTGCGCACCGGTCCCGGCCTCGACAGCATCGTCATGAATGCACCCGTCGCAGGAAGTCCAATACCAGCGCGCTGAAGCGCTCCGGCTGCTCGAGATGGGCGGCGTGGCCGCCGCCTTCGATCACAGCCATCGTAGCGCCGGGGATGGCAGCTGCCATCTCACGGGCAGTCTCGGTGTAGCGGGTGTCGTACTCGCCAGCCGTAGCGAAGACCGGTATGCGCAGCTCGCCCAGGCGGTCGTGGAGCGGCTCTTGCGCGCCGGTACCCATGCCCCGCAGCGAACTCGCGAGTCCGCGTGTGGAGTTGCCAAGGCGACCGGCGCGCTGGCGGTCCCAGATCTCCTTGGGCAGGTTCTGCTGCGAGGCGAAGAGCGGGACGGCCTGCCAGAAGTCCACGAACGGCTCGATGCCCTCGGTGTCGAGGAGGGTCGCGAGCTTCTCGTCGGAGGCAACGCGCGCCTCACGCTCCTCGGGCGTGCGCATGCCGGGACTCGCACCTTCGAGGATGAGCGCGGCGACGACGTCGGGGCGGTTCGCCGCGACCTGCAGCGCAGTGCGACCGCCCATGGAGTAGCCGAGCCAGGTGGCGTGCGGGTAGCCCGCGAGCTGCAACAGCCGCGCGAGGTCATCGACGACCTGCCGCATGCGGTAGTGGTCGAGCGACTCCGGGGAGTCGGACTTGCCGTGGCCGATGATGTCCATCGCCACGGTGGTGAACTCGGGCGAAAGGTCTTCAACGACGCGACGCCAGCTATTCGTGGATCCGGTGAAGCCGTGCAGCAGCACGACGGGCGGGCCCGAGCCAGCAACCTCGACGTTCAGCATCACGCCACCGACATCGACTCGCGTCATGCGGTCACTCCACTCACGCCACTGTGAGCGTCGAGCACCGCACCAACGGCCTCGCGGACGCGCGTCCAGACATCGCCGTGCAGCAAGACGTTGCTCGCACGATCAGTGCGCACCTCGAGCACGGTCAGGCCGGGCTCGCGTGTGGCCTGCGCGATGCGATCGGCCCAGCCTCGATCGCCGGTCAGTAGCTCGTAGCGGCCGTCATGCAGTGCAACGGCGTGCATGAAGTCGAGGCCGTGCGGTGTGCCGAACCACTCCTCGAACTCCTGTGGCGCAGCGTCCTGCTGCGGGAGGAACGAGAAGATGCCGCCGCCGTCGTTGTTCACAAGCACGACGGTGAGGTTGAGGTTGTGGCGCTTGATCGCCCACAGTCCATTGAGGTCATGGAAGAACGACAGGTCGCCGATCAGCAGCACGACCGGCGCCTGCCTCGCCGCGGCCGCACCGACCGCTGTCGAGACGACACCGTCGATGCCAGACGCACCACGCGTGCCCACGAGCGAGGCATCGCGCGCGAGCGCCGGGAAGAACGACTCCGCGTCACGCACCGGCATCGAGTTGCCGAGCACGAGCGTCGCACCGTCGGGCAGCGCCTCTGCCACCTCGATCTGTACGCGACCCTCGAAGGGCTGCTCCATCGCGTCCATCGCCTCACGCATCGCGGCGTTCGCGGCGGCGTTGGCGTCGAGCCACAGCGCGATCCACGCCGCGTCCGCCTGCGCATCACCCCGCGCGTCGAGGTCGGCCTCGAGCAATTCGCAGAAGGTGGCCGCGTCGGCGTGCACCATCATCCATACGCTGCCCTCAGGGTCGCGCCAGCCGCCGGCGTCGTCGACGACGATCTCGCGCAGGCCGTCTCGCGCGGCCATGTAGCCCATCGCGGGTCGCGAGGTCGCCGCGGCGCCAAAGCGCAGCACGACCTCGGCGGCTGCGTCGCGCACGAAGCGCGGTGTGCGGAAGAGCGGGTCGTAGGTCTCAATGACGTGGTCGAGCGGGTGCGTGCCGACACGCAGGCCAGACAGCGGCTCCGCGAGCACGGGCCAGCCGAGCGTCGCGGCAAGCGAGGCGATCGCCTCGGCGGGCAACGCGTACGGCTCGGGGCCGCAATAGATCACGCCACGCTTGCCGGCGCATGCCTCGGCGACGCGGGTGATGGTCTCGAGCGTTGGCGCGAGCGGCTCCGGCTGTGGCACATCAAGTGCGGACTTCGCCGGCAGCGCCGGCAGCGACGTGGTCGCGTCCAGCAGCGGCTCGCGGAACGGGACGTTCACGTGCACCGGCCCGTACGGCTTCTCCATCGCGAGCGAGACGGCGCGCGCCGCGCTCGACCTCGCCAGCCGCAGCACCGCCTCGGTGCCGTCGGCGATCGGCAGCTCGATCGCGCGCTTCACGTGGGTGCCGTAGACACGCGATTGGTCGATGGTCTGGTTCGCGCCGGTGTCCCGCAGCTCGGGCGGGCGGTCAGCGGTGAGCACCACGAGTGGGACTCGAGAGAGCCACGCCTCGAAGACCGCGGGCGCGAAGTTCGCGGCAGCGGTGCCCGAGGTGCAGACGAGTGCGACCGGCTCCTCGAGCTGCCTCGCGAGCCCGAGTGCGAAGTACGAGGCGGAACGCTCGTCGAGGTGCAGCCACGGCGTGAACGAGCCATCGCGCGCGAACGCGACAGTGAGCGGCGTGGAGCGCGAGCCGGGGCAGATCACCACGTGGCGCAGGCCGCTGTGACGCAGCTGTGCGATGAAGGTGCGGACCAGCTGATCCGAATACGCGGTGGCCGAAGCGCTCATGCCGCCCCCTGATGTTTCCGTGCAGTAACGAGGATACGAAGGCAGGCGGCTGAGCGCTTCCTGCTGGGCGCCTCTGCCTCCGACTAGCGGAAACTGACTACTGCCCCGAGAGGGCGTTGGTCAGCGGCAGGAACTTCATCTCGATCTCCGCGAGCTCCGAGGCGGGCACGGAGTCGCCCATGATCCCGGCGCCCGCGAACAGCCAGGCCTGCCGCCCCCGGACGAGCGCCGAGCGCAGCGCGACGGCGAATTCTCCGTCTCCGCTGGCATCCATCCAGCCGACCGGGCCGGCGTACCAGCCGCGGTCGAAGGTCTCATGTGCCTCGATCACGAGGCGGGCGGCGGCGGACGGGTAGCCGCAGACGGCCGGCGTGGGGTGGAGGCCGGCGACCAGCGCCAGGACATCGATGCCCTCAGCGGCCTCGGCGGTGACATGGGTGACGAGGTGCTGGATGTTGCGCAGCTTCAGCAGCTCTGGCTGGTTGGGCGCGTGGAGGTGCTGCGTCAGCGGGGCGAGGCCTTCGCGCAGCGCGCGCACGACGGTCTCGTGCTCGATGCGATCCTTGGCGCTCTCGAGCAGTGCGCGGCCCATCGCATCGTCCTCGGCATCATCGGTGCCGCGGCGGGCGGAGCCCGCGAGGCCAAGCGAGCGCACGGTGCCGTTGCTGAGGCTCACGAGCAGCTCAGGGCTCGCGCCGAGGAAGGTCGCGTCGCCGTCCTCTTCGGAATAGGTGCTAACGGAGAAGACGTGACAATGCGGATAGTCCGAGCGCAGGCGCGCGAGCGTCGCGCCGATCGCGATCTCCTCGGGTGCATCGAGCTCACGCGAGGCGGCGAGCACGACCTTCTCGTACTCGCCCTCGCGCACGTCGGCAGCAACGGCACTGACAGACTGCAGCCAGTGATCGCGGTCGACGTCCTCCGCGATGCGCATCTCCTGCGGCGTGACGTCGAGGCCGATATGCGGCAGCAGCGCAGCCTCAACCTCCTCGGGATCCACGCCGGGGGCGACCACCACACCGGTCACGCCACCGTCGCGGACGAAGAGCAGTCGAGGCAGCACGAGCGCGCCCGCGGCGAAGCCCGTCCACGGCCCAGTCGGCGGGCGTTGGCCGTCGAAGGCGAAGCCGCCGAGCAGGCGCGGGCGCAACTCGGGCGTGTCTGAGGTGCAGGGGGCATCGAGGAGCGCGCGGGCAGCGTCGCGGAGGCCAGTCGGCCCATCGCCGGGCGCGGCGACCGCTCGCCCCGCCTCGCCGACAGCGACCAGCATCAGGCCGAGCGACGGACGCTCGTACGAGGCGACGACGCCATTGGCGCGCGGGTCATCGAGCAGGCACACGGGGTCGAAGTCCGGCAGCCGCAGCCCCAGGAAGGCCTCGGAGCGCTGCTTGTCGGTGCGGCACTCGGCGATGCGGGCGGCGATCTCGCCCGGGGCTACCACTGGGGGCGCTCCGAGTGCTCGCAGACACGCGTGGGGACGACGGCGCGGCTCATGCATCGCCTTGTCATTGCTTGGGAGTGGGCGAACCCAACAAGTATAATAGAAGTGGGGTGGGCTATGTGCCCTCGCCCGGACGCCGGGCCAGCACCCACCAGAACGGGGCCGGCTCGCCGTCCTCGATGTTGGTCTCGACGCGGGCCTCGATGACCTCGAGGCCCGCGTCGGCCAGGAAACGCTCGTACTCGGGCACACCATAGCCGGACCAGTACATGGGCGCGTCGGCCAGCCAGTGCCGCTCGAAGTGCTCGTTCGCGGCCTCATTGCTCGCGCCGAGGTTGGCGAGGAACACGCCGCCCGGTCGCAGCCAGCTCGCGATGCGTTCGAGCATGGACGGCAGCACGCCAAGCGGGAGGTGGATCAGCGAGTAGAAGGCAGCGACACCGTCGAAGCTGGCCGGCTCCGCAACGAAGCGAGACATGTCAGCGTGGAAGAAAGTCGCGCCGGGCACGCGCAGGCGGGCAAGCTCGATCTGGTGGGCCGAGATGTCCACGCCCGTAAGCGCGTAGCGCGAAGCGAGCTGTTGCGTCGTGATCCCGCCGCCGCCGCAGCCAAGCTCGAGCACGCGCGCGCCTGGCTCGAGCTGCGCCACGAATGCCACGAGGTACTTCGAGCGCGCGGTATCGGTCACGCTGGAAGCGAGCCACTCCTCATACGCGTCAGCAGCGGCGTCGTAGCCGTTCTCGACCACTCGTCGCGGTTCGCTCGTCATGCGTGACTCTTCATGCCGGGGACGATACTCCCGCTTGACGTGCGCGACCCGTACGATGCCGCGCATGCGTCCACTGACCATGCGACAGATCCTGATCCGCGTTGCGCTCGTCACGTTCGCGACGACCGTGATGACGTACTTCTTTACGAGCGGCGATTGGTTCGCCGTGCTGATCACGGTGCCGCTCGCCGCGATCACCTCGTTCGGCTCGGTGCTGATCTCGCAGCGCATCGCCGCAAAGATCGGGCCGAAGCCCACGCCACCGCAGGAGCCGCTGATCGTCGAGACCACGACCGAGCGCGCCGAGCACGCATTCCGCCGCCGCACGCGACGGCAATCTCGAGGTCGACGGCCCTAACTCCCCTCAGATTCGAGGCAGCGAGCATGTTCAAGCCGCGATTCGAGTTCTCATGGCGTGCGGCATTCATCGGCGTCTACCTGACGCCTGAGCGTGACCGCCTGTGGATCTGCTTCATTCCGTTCGTGCCGCTGTACATCCGGCTGAAGCCGAAGCAGCCCAGTACGGACTAGTCCTCGCATGCTCCGATGACAGCAGCGCCGATCTCGGCATTACGCAGCGCGACGATCGCCGGCTCGTGCAGACCGTTCGTGATGTACGCAGCGGCGATGCCACGCGCGGGGTCCGCCCAGCTCACGCAGCACTGCTGACCGAAGTGGCCGTACGCGCCTGGCGTGTCGAGCGGCGGGTAGCTCCCGAGGATGAACCCAAGGCCATACGCAGCCGGCATGCCCCACAACGCATCGGACTCCGTGGACGCCTGCACCGAGGTCGCCTCGCGCACGGTCTCGGGACGCAGGATGCGCACGCCGTCGAGCTCGCCACCGTTCGCGAGCATCGCGTAGAAGCGCGCGAGCGCTTCGGCGGTGCCGACGGCGTTTGCTGCCGGCAACTGGCCACGCAGCGTGGCTTCCGAGTTGAAGCGCTCGACCATCCAGCTCGTGCGGCGCTCGCTGCCCTCGGGATCGTCGAAGGTGACCTCGGACTCCGCAATCACGGGCACGACGCTCGCGAGGTCGCCGTCTGGCCCGACGCCGAGCGAGGCGTCCATGCCCAGCGGCGCGAACAGCTCATCACGCAGCAGGTCTCGAGGCATGCGTCCGTCGAGACGGCGCATCAACTCGCCAAGCGCGAAGCCGTAGGTGACGGGGTGGTAGCCGATGGCAGCGCCGGGCTCCCACATCGCCTCGCGCTTTGCGATCGCGGCGGTGACCGCCGTCCAGTCGTCGATGCGCGACCAGTCGTAGTCAGGCGGGAAGATCGGGAAGCCGCCGCGATGGGTGAGCACGTGTCGAGGCGTGACCGCCGCCTTCCCGCCCTGTGCGAACTCGGGCCAGACATCCGCGATCGGCACATCGAGGTCGAGCACACCTCGCTCGGCGAGGATCAGCGTGGCGACCGCGGTCAGTGGTTTCGTGGCGGAGAACCACAGCATGCGCGCGGCGGGGCGCTGGTCACCGAGCCGCAGATCGAGTTGCAACACGCCATCGCGATAGACCGCGCATTGCGCGGCCGTCTGCCAACCGTGGTCGAGGTGCGAGCGCACGACCGCCTCGATGGCCTCGCGACCGGCGGCCGAGAGCGTGCGAGGCGTCGCGCTAGTCCTGCAGCATCACGACGGGGCTCGAGTGGTGGTGCACGATGCGCCACGCGCCATCCTCGAGCACGAAGAGGTTCGTCGAGATGAGCGCGTTGCCCGAGGCGAACTCGCGGCAGGTGACGTAGGCCGCCTCGGACGACTGCATGGCGACGTGCGGATCGCCCATCACGATGCGCGGCTGGTTGGGGTCAGCGAAGATCAGCCCCCACGTCTCCATCACCCACTCGCGGCCAAGCACGAGCTCGCCGAGCGGGTGCACGGTCGCGACCGCGACACGCTGCGCCCAGAGCTCGTCCATCGCGGCGTAGTCGCGCGCGGCAAAGGCTCGATAGAACGCGTCGTTCGCGGCGATCACCGCCTGCTCGACGGGCTGTGTGGATTCCGAGGTCATCTCACTGTGCTCACAAGATTTAGCGCCACGTCGCCTCGATGGCCCCGATCAGGATGAAGGCCAGCATGGTGTAGCCGTTGTTGATGCCAAACAGCACGGGCGAGCGACGCTCGAAGACGAGCAGCTTCACGTGGTCGAGCGCGACGATGCCACCACCGAGCAACGCACCGACGCCAGCCCCCTCGAGCGGGTTGTCAGAGCCGGACCACGAGACAACGACCGCGATCACGGCGGCCGCCACGACGGCCTGCACCGCCTGGATGATCATTGCGACGGCCATGCCGCCGCTCTGCGCCGACTCATCGGTCATGCCGACGAGCTCCGACCAGCGCTTCGCGAACAGCACGGGCGAGTACCAGATCGCACCGCCGACAAACGCGACGAACGCCGCGACCATGATCGCGACCCAGTTCATGTGCGGCGTGATCATTACCGCATCTCGTGTTCGAGGACGATCTTGCCAAAGTTGGCGTTCGTCTCCATATACGTGTGCGCGTCGGCGACCTCGGTGAGCGGGTAGACGCGGTCGACGACTGGGACGAGGCGGCCCGACTCGAACATCGGGACGAAGCGCTTCACGAACGCCTGCGTGAGCGTCGCCTTCTCCTCCAGCGCACGAGCTCGCAGCAGCGTGCCCTGCACGCTCGCGCGCTTCGCCATGAGCGCGCCGAGGTCGACCTCGATCTTCGCGCCGCCAAGCGTGCCCACGATGATCATGCGCGCGCGCTGTGCCATCGCGCTGATGTTGAGCGGCCAGTACGCCGCGCCGATCACATCGAGAATGACGTCCACGCCTCGACCGTTCGTGTGCTCGTTGACCGCCTCGGCGAAGTCGGCGTCGTGGTAGTTCACGCCGACCTCGAGGCCGAGTTCCTTGGCGCGCGCCAGCTTGTCCTCGCTGCCCGCGGTGCCAAAGACGCGGCAACCCACCGCCGAGGCGAGTTGCACCGCCGCCGAGCCGACGCCCGAGCCGACCGCGTGCACCAGCACGTTCTCGCCGGGCTGCAGGCCGCACTGCATGAACAGCGCGTCGAACGCCGTGAGGAACACTTCAGGAATGCTGGCGGCCTGCGTAAACGAGAGGTTCGAGGGGATCGCCATGAGCATGCGCTCGTGGACGGCGATGCGGTCCGCGTAGCCGCCGCCACCGAGCAGGGCCATCACACGCTCGCCCGGCTTCCACTGGCGCACGTTCGCGCCCACCTCGACCACCTCGCCGGCCATCTCGAGACCAGGCACATCGTCGCGAGTACCGGGCGGGCCTGGGTAGCGGCCACGGCGCTGCAGCAGATCGGCGCGGTTGAGCGCGGTCGCGCGCACCGCGACCAGCACCTCCTCAGGGCCGACGCTCGGGTCGTCGATCTCCTGGATGGCAAACACCTCGGGGCCCCCGGGCGCGGTGATCACAGCAGCTCGCACACGGACCTCCTCGAACGGCTCTCGCGAGGGCGATGCTACCTGCTCACGAGGATGACCGCTGCACCCTCAGTGCTACCATCGCCCCGGCGTGCTCCAGCCGGGCATGCGAGCGAGCACAGGGATGGGCGAGCACGAATGGCAGACCTGCGCATCGAACGACGCGTGCCAGCCGATCAGCTCTCCGCGTATTGCGACCCGGCCTCCCTCCCCTTCTCTACCACCAACGACCTGCCTCCCCTCGATGCCGTGTTCGGCCAGGAGCGCGCCGTGCGCTCGATCGAGTTCGCGCTGGGCATGCACGCCGATGGCTACAACCTCTACGCCGCGGGCGCCGACGGACTGGGCAAGGCGACGATCGTCGAGAGCTTTCTGCGGCGGCGCGCGGCCCAGCTCGACCCACCGCCGGACTGGGTTTATGTCCACAACTTCCAGGCCCCCGACCGGCCCAACGCCATCTCGTTTCCCTCCGGCGAGGCGCGCGAGTTCGCGGAGGCGGTCGCGCAAGCAGTGCGCTCCGCCGGCACCGAGTTGAGCCAGGCGTTCGACTCTGACTCGTACCTGCGACAGCGGCAGGAGCTCAGCCGCGAGCTCGAGGGCCAACGCAACACATTGATCTCAGCGCTGCAGGAGCAGGCGCGCGTGCTCGGCTTTGCGTTGCAGATCAGCCCGCAGGGGATCCAGTCCGCGCCGCTCGAGAACGGCCAGCCGATCAACGATGAGCAATTCAAGCAGCTCTCCGAAGAGCGCCGCCTGGAGATCTCGAAGGCCTCGCAGGAGCTCGACCGCATCGTGCAGGAGGCGCTGTTCCAGATGCGCGCGGTCGAGCGCGGCGGGCAGGAGCAGATCGAGCGCCTCGACCGGCAGGTGGCGTCGTTCGCGATCGACCACCACTTCGAGCGCATCACGCAGCGCTGGGGCAACGACCAGAAGGTCACACAGTTCATCGAGGGCGTGCGCACCGACATCACGAACCAGAGCGAAGCGTTCCGCACGGAGCAGCAGCCGGCGATGCCCGGCGGCCCCAACCCCGCGCAGGTACAGGCCGCGCTGATCCATCGCTACGAGGTGAACGTGCTGATCGCGCACACCTCGCAGCAGGGCGCGCCAGTGGTGATCGAGAACAACCCGACCTACTACAACCTGATCGGCCGCATCGACTATGTCGGCCAGTACGGCACGATGATCACCGACCACACGATAATCCGAGCCGGCTCGCTGCTCACCGCAAACGGCGGGTTCATCGTGATCCGCATGCGCGACCTGCTACAGCAGGCCCCGGCGTACGCGGCGCTGAAGCGCGCGCTCTCCCAGGACGCGGTGGCGATCGAGAACCTCAACGAATCGCTCGGCCTGGTGCCGACGACCGGACTGCGCCCGGAGCCGATCCCGCTCGACCTCAAGGTGGCGGTGATCGGGGACAGCAACCTGCACTCCGCGCTGCTGCGCTACGACCCGGACTTCCGCGAGCTGTTCCGCGTGAAGGCGGACTTCGACACCGACTTCAAGCGCACGAGCGACACCGTGCTCGGCCTCGCCTCGGTGGTGCGAGCGCAGTGCGACCTCGGCGGGCTGCGGCCGTTCACGGCGGCGGGCGTCGCGCGACTCGTGGAGTACTCGTCACGCACGGCCGAGGACCAGCGCCGCCTCTCGGCGAACATGGGCGCCTTCGTCGATCTGATCCGCCAGTCCGACTTCTGGGCCGGCCAGGACGCTGCGTCCGAGGTCGATGCAAAGCACGTGGAGCGCGCGCTCGAGGAGCTCGAGTACCGCTCCGCGCTGGTGCGCGACCGCATGCAGCAGGCGATCGACGACGGCTCGATGTTCATCGCCACCGACGGCGAGGTCGTGGGCCAGGTCAACGCGCTGTCGGTGTTCGACCTCGGCGATGTGGCCTTCGGCCGGCCCTCACGCATCACCTGTGTCGTCGCCGCCGGTAGCGGCACGATCGTGAACGTGGAGCGCGAGACCGACATGGCCGGCGCGATCCACAACAAGGGCTTCATGATCTTGCGCGGCTTCCTCGCGTCACGCTTCGGGCAGACGCGCGCGATGTCGATGCACGCCTCGATGACGTTCGAGCAGCTCTACGGCGGCATCGACGGTGACTCCGCCTCATCCACCGAGATCTATGCCGTGCTCTCCGCGCTGGCCGACGTGCCGATCTCGCAGCACATCGCGGTCACCGGCTCGGTGAACCAGCACGGCGAGATCCAGCCGATCGGCGGGGGCACGCAAAAGATCGAGGGCTTCTACGAAGTCTGTCGCGCACGCGGCCTCGACGGATCGCATGGCGTGATGCTGCCGCACACCAACGTGCCGAACATCGCCGTGCGGCCAGAGATCGTGCAGGCGATCGCCGACGGCAAGTTCAACGTCTGGCAGGTCGACACCATCGAACAAGGCATCGAGATGCTGACCGGCGTCCCGGCCGGCGTGCGTGGCGCTAATGGCCTGTACCCCGAGGGCACGGTGTTCCGCCGTGTCGAGGACCGCCTCGACCAGTTCACGGCGGCGCTGCAGGCGCACCGCAACGCCACGACGACCGAAGTCACGCGCGGCGGATCGCAGCCCAATGTCGAGCCGCCCCCGCCGCCCGGCGTGCCGCCTCCCCCGCCGCCCGAGCCACCGACGAAGTTCTAGCCAGCCATGGTCGCCACCGACGTCCGCACCTCCGAGTCCGCGCACGAGCAGCACACGCGGCCACTGATCACGCTCGACTTCGATGGCGTGATCTGCTCGCCGCCGTTTGGGCTCAACCTCGGGATCACCGCGGACTTCCTCGACCCGCTCGCGCCGCCGCCGACCGCGAGCGTCCCGCCTCGAGGCATCGGTGAGCTGGCCGACTACGTGCGCTTCAACTTTCGCCGCCCGATGCGCGATGCCACCGAGTCGCTGCGCGCGCTCGCCGCGCTGCGCGAGATCGTGGTGCTCACCGGCCGCCGCACCTCACCTCACGACTGGCTGGCGCGCTACGACCTCGACCAATACATCGAGGAGATCATCGTCAACGACACCGACCTCAAGTCGCCGCACTTCAAGCTGCAGATGGTCGAGGCGCTGCGCCCCTCGGAGCACGTGGACGACGACGGCCGCACCGCACAGCTGCTCGCGCAGGCGAACACCGTCGGCACTCGAGTATTCCTGTGCGATTGGCCTCGCAACCGCGCGCCCGGCTACGCGCCCGCCGTGACACGCACCTCGGGCCTCTCCGGTGTCGTCGAGGCGCTGCGCTAACTCGTTCGAGGCTTGTGCCACTGGCGCTTGAGCGCGACCGGCCGCCAGCCGAGGTCGGCATACATCAGCTTCGGTGTGTCGTCTGGTGCGGCGACGATCACGACCTCGTTGGCGCCGTGCGCGCGCGCATCATCGACGCAATGGTCGAGGAGTGCCGTGGCGACGCCTCGATGCTGGTAGGCGGGATGCACGAACATCGTCTCGACCTGACCGACGCCGTTGGCGCCTTCCCATGCATTGAGCCCGCCCACCAACTGGCCATCGAGGTATGCGCCCCAGTAGCGAGTCGGCGGCTGCTTCGCTCGCATGGTCCGCATCATCGCCGTGGCGACCTCAGACACGTGGGCGTTGTCGCCCCATGCCATCGTGTGCACACGCGCAAATGCCTGCCATTGCTCCTCGGTGGTCACGGGACGAATGTCCGCTTCGCTGCCCTGTCGCGTGAGCACGCCTTCGAGCAGCATCACGAGGGCATCGCTGACGTGCGTGAAGCCAGCCAGAGCGATCGCCGCCTCGAACTCCGGAGGCGTGCGCGCGTCGGTATGCACAATCAGCGTCTCGCAATGCGCGTACGCCTCATGTAGTGCGTCGAGGAGCGCACGTATCTCCTCGGGCGTCTGAGCCGTCACGCTGTCGATGTGGTTCGCGTCGTAGATCAGCGGCTCGGCGACGTTGCGAACGAAGCGTGCGCCAGCGCGCTCGAACACCTCGTTGCCGAGGGCGAGGGCGAGGGCGAGGGCGAGGGCGAGGGCGAGGGCGAGGGCGAGGGCGAGGGCGAGGTTGTCCTGGTTCGTGTCCAGCGCGCGTGCAACGAGGTCGTCGACCACGGCTACACCGCAGCGCCTAGCCGACGCAGCAGCGCGCGGCACGCGCTCGGAGCGCCCGCGGCGTACGGTGGGACGTGCACGCGCATCGGCGAGAGGGTGAGCGAGGTGCCGTTGAACAGCATCAGCGTGCCGCCGGCAGCCTCGAGGACGGCCGTGCCGCCGGCAACGTCCCACACCGAGCGCGGCCCCGTCGAGAAGTAGACGTCGGCGCTGCCATCAGCGGCGTGCGCGAGCTTCACTACGGCGCTGCCGCACGGGTACACGTCCCACGGCAGCTGCAGATGGATCTTGTTCCGCTCGTAGTCGTTGCGGGAGACCACGACGCGGTGGACCTCGCGGTCGCTCGCGAGCGTGGTCATCGGCTCGCCGTTGCGGCGCGCCTCTCGGCGCTCACCATCGAGCAGGCCCGACAGCACGACGTCCTCCGTCGGCAGCCCGGCGGCGCCGAGCACCAGCCGGTCGTCGATGAAGAGGCCGACGGTCACGCCGAACTCCGGCAAGCCGCGCACGAACTCGCGCGTGCCGTCCAGCGGGTCGACCACCCAGGTCGGCTCGCCGCGCACCAGCGGCGTGTCCTGCTCGGACTCCTCGGAGAGCCAGTGGGCGCCGGGGATGAGCGGCATCAGCATGCGATGCAGCACATCGTCGCTCGCGTAGTCGGCGGCGGTCACCGGGCCTTCCCAGCCCTTGTGGCGCACGTGCAGGCTCGGCTGCTTTGCTACCTCAAGGATGGCCTCGCCCGCCTCGCGCACGGCTGCCTCGAGCCCCTCGCGCACGGCGTCGAGGTCGATCGGCGCGCGCACGTTGCCGTCGTTGGAGTCATCGCGCAGGCGTTCGGTTGGGGCCATCCCACGATGCTACACTGCGCCATCCGCAGGGGGCGCCATCCACAGGGGGCCCAGCCGCGAGAGCGCCTTGCCGACAGGTGGCGACCGATGCACAACCCCTTCCGCCGTAGCACCTCGACCGTCGAGTCGACCGCGCCCCAGACCGCGCTGGTCACTGACCTGATGGCGGCGGTGGGCGAGCGCAACGTGCTTTGGCGGCCCGAGGACCTGATCGGCTACGAGTACGACGCCACCATCGACCGCCGCCGCCCCGACGCGGTGGTCTTCCCCGCCACGACCGAGCAGGTCGCCGCGGCTGTCGTGATCGCGAACGCCTTCGGCGTGCCGATCGTGCCTCGAGGCTCCGGGACCGGGCTCGCCGGCGGCGCAGTGCCGATCATGGGTGGCGTCGTGATCGTGCTCACTCGCATGAACCGCATCGTCGAGATCGACCCGCGCGACCGCGTCGCGGTGCTCCAGCCGGGCGTGATCAACCTCCATCTGCAAGACGCGTGCGCGAAGCATGGGCTGCTCTACGCGCCGGACCCCTCCTCGCAGCGCATCTGCACCATCGGCGGGAACATCGCGACCAACTCGGGTGGCCCGCACACGCTGGCGCACGGCAGCACGGTCAACCACGTACTGGGCATCGAGATCGTGCTGCCGGATGGCCGCGTGACCTTCCTCGGTAGCCGCGTGCCGGATGCGCCGGGCGTTGACCTGCGCGGCGTGTTCGTCGGCTCCGAGGGCACGCTCGGCATCGTCACCAGCATCACCGTGCGCCTGCAGCGCGCGCCCGAGGCCGTGCGCACGATGCTCGCCATCTTCGAATCCATCGAGGTCGCCTCGGAGGCGGTCTCCGCGATCATCAGCGGCGGCGTGATCCCGGTCGCACTCGAGATGCTCGACCAGGAGATCATCCGCGCCGTTGAGCCGCGCCTGCACGTCGGCTACCCGCTCGATGCGGGCGCGGTGCTGTTGATCGAGGTCGAAGGCCTGCGCGAGTCCGTCGAGGCCGACGCGCAGTACGTCGTGACCGCCTGCCGCGAGATGGGCGCCCGCGAGGTGCGCACCGCGGAGTCCGAGGAAGAGCGCGCGCGCCTCTGGGAAGGCCGCAAAGGCGGCATCGGCGCGATCGGCGCGATCTCGCCGAACTTCTACATCCTCGATGGTGTCGTCCCGCGCACCCAGCTGCCGAAGGTGATGGCCGAGGTGATGCGCCTGTCTGCCGAGGCGGGCTTCCGCTGCGCCAACATCTTCCACGCCGGCGACGGCAACCTACACCCCAACATCATGTTCGACGAGCTCGTCCCCGGTGCAACACAGAAGGTGCTCGACCTCGGCGGCCAGATCATGCGGCTGTGCGTGGACTCTGGCGGCTCGATCACCGGCGAGCACGGCATCGGCATCGAAAAGCGCTCGTACATGGAGTGGATCTTCAGCGCCGCCGACCTGGAGGCGCAGCAGCGCGTCCGCAACGCGTGGGGCACCGGCGACCTCTTCAACCCGTGCAAGATCCTGCCCAACAGCCACGGCTGCGGCGCCGGCCACGAGGCGGAGATCCGTCAGCACCTCGCGACGCCGGGCGTGTACGTATGACCACGACTACCAACGTCGAAGCCCTGCGCTCGCTGCTGCCGGGCGACCGCACGCGCAACGTCGAGGACTACGCGATCGATGGCGTCGCGCCCTCGATCGCCCTGCGCCCTGACACCCGCGACGAGGCCGTACGCATCGTCGCGGCGGCCAACAGCGCCGGGCTCGTGCTCGTACCGCTCGGTGCGCGCACGGCGACCGCACTGGGGCGTCCGCTCGCGCGCTACGACGTGGCGCTCGACACGACTGGCCTCGCGCGCATCGTCGAGTACGAGCCGAACGACCTCACCGCCACCATCGAGGCGGGCATGACGCTCGCCACCTTCCAGCAGACGCTCGCGACGAACGGCCAGTACCTGCCCGCCGACCCGCCGCCCAGCGACAACGTCACGATCGGTGGCCTGCTCGCGACGGCGCGGCCGGGTGCGTGGCGTCATCACGTGCCGGGGCAGCGCGACCTCGTGCTCGGCATCACCTCGATCCAGCCGGACGGCACCGTGACGCACTCGGGTGGTCGCGTCGTGAAGAACGTCAGCGGCTACGACCTGCATCGCATGCACACCGGCGCGCTCGGTGCATTCGGCGTGATCGTCGAGGCGACCTTCAAGCTGCAGCCGCTGCCCGTGAGCACGCGCACGCTCGCCATCGAATGCGAGTCGTTCGAGTCCGCCGCCGAGGTCGCCTACCACCTGTGGGACCTGGCGCTGCCACTGCGCGCGCTCTCGATCCTCGCGCCTGGAGCCGCCGAGGTCGCCGGGCTGCCGGCGCGCGTGCAGGTGCTACTCGAATGCATGGGCGGCGACGCCGTGCTCGCGCGCTGCGAGGACGCGATCCACCGCGAAGGCGCCACGACACGCGCCCCACACGCGGGCGAGGTCCGTCCCGGCTCGTTCGTCACGCTGCGCGCGCTCGCCGGCACCTCGGCGCTGACCGTGCTGCGGCTCGGCGTGCCCTCGTCACAGGTCGCCGCCGCCACGCAGTTCGCCACCGAGCGTGGCTACGTCGCGTGGGGGCACCTCGCCGCCGGCAGCGTGCTCGTTGTGATGCCCGAGGCGAACACCATCGCCGAGTCCGTGCGCGCGCTGCGCGCCTACGCACGCGAGCGCGGCGGCTTCCTCGAGATCGAGTCCGCACCAGCAACACTGCGTGCCGAGGTCGACCCGTTCGACACGCCGGAGCGCACGCTCGTCACAGCACTCAAGCACCAATTCGACCCGAGTGGCACGCTCAACCGCGGCCGCTGGCAGGAGGACGTATGACCACCGGCTACAGCGGCCCGATCTCCTTCCGCGGCCCGGGCTTCGTCGGCGAGGACACACCGGCGCTGACCGACCTGCAGAACTGCATCCACTGCGGCTTCTGCCTGCCGACCTGCCCGACGTACATCGCGACCGGACAGGAGCTCGAGTCGCCTCGAGGCCGCCTGCACCTGATCCGCGGCGTGCTCGACGGCAAGGTCGCGCCGACGGACACACTGCTCGGTCACCTCGACCTGTGCCTGCAGTGCCGCGCGTGCGAGACGGCGTGCCCCTCGGGCGTGCCGTACGGGCGGATCATGGAGGACGCACGCGCGTCGATCATGGACCGCGGTGTCACCGGCCGGCCGTTTGGCTGGACGCTGCGCTCACTCGTGCTGCGCCACATCGTCGCCCGCCCAAAGGTGCTCGCCACGATCTTCGGCCTCGGACGCATCTACACGCGCTCCGGCATCCAATCGATCATCCGAGGCCCGCTCGGTCGCGTGCTGCCGAACAAGCTGCGCACGATGGAGTCATACGCGCCGGTCGTCGCCTCGAACGCCTATCGCGACCGCGGCACGCTCGCGCGCCCGGCAGAGCCGAAGGGCCGCGTCGCGCTGCTCACCGGATGCGTGCACGGCGAGCTGTACCCGGAGGTGCACCGCGCCACCGTGCGCGTGCTAGACCGACTCGGGTTCGAGGTTGTCGCGCCGCCCGAGCAGGGCTGCTGCGGCGCGCTGCACTCGCACGCCGGTGACGCCGAGGCAGCGCGTGACCTCGCCCGCATCAATATCGACGTCTTCGAGCGCGCCCAGGTGGACTACGTGCTGGTAAACGCCGCCGGCTGCGGCGCCGCGATGAAGGAGTACGGTCGCCTGCTGCGGCACGACCCCGCCTTCGCCAAGCGCGCCGAGCACTTCTCCGAGCGCGTGCAGGACATCACCGAGTTCGTCGCCGCGCAGCCGTTCGCGGATGTCCCGCTCGGCCCGGTAAGCGAGGACGTGACGATCCAGGACGCCTGCCACCTCGCGCACGCGCAGAAGATCCGCTCGGCGCCGCGCCAGATCCTCAACGCGATTCCCGGCCTGCGCATGCATGAGCTCGACACGCCTGACCGCTGCTGCGGCGCGGCTGGTCTGTACTCGATGGTGCAGGCCGACATGTCGCGCCAGGTGCTCGCCGCGAAGCTCGAGGATGTCGCGCACACCGGCGCGCGCATCATCGCGACGAGCAATCCCGGCTGCTCGATGCAGCTTGAGAACGGCTTCCGCCGCTCGGGCATGCGAGTGCGTGTGCAGCACGTCGTCGAGCTTCTCGACGCTTCGTACACCGCAGCGAGGTAGCGCGACGGACTACTACGCGCGCGCCTCGAGGCGGCTCACGATCGCCGAAGCCGACGCCCTGCGCGCCGCCATCGAGCCCGACGCCGCCAGCCTCGAGATCCTCGGCACTGATCCCGACGCCATGGCTCTCGGCGACGCGATCGCTGAGGTGCTCACCGACTGTGGCTGGCGCATCGTCACCGGCTCATACATGCGCACCGGCCTCACCGAGGGCATCGTGCTGCGCCTACCGATGACCGAGGCAGACTCGCCCGCGCTCGTCTCGCTCGCCGACGCCCTGCGCGACCTCGGCTTCGAAGTGCGTGTCCGCGAACACAGCGGCCACGCCCAGCTGATCGTAGGCCGCAACCCGCTGTAGAACGGCAATTCAATGGGACAACAACACAACACTAGCCATGTCCAAGTCGGAGGCTAAGGCGCGCAGGCGGTCGTATGCGTCTGTGACCCGCGCGAGCGGCCATGCTTCGCGGAGCCAATCTTCGTCGGTGGAATCGTCGCGCACGACATTGCGGACACGTTGCCCAAGTTCTCCAGCACCAAAATGCACGGAATGAACCAATTCATTCCGCTCCTCGTTAGCGGCGCTCAGCCTATCCAGCAAGCGTGCGATGTAGTCGCTCAGTGCGTAATCATTAGGGCGAATGGAGGCCCACCTACCCGCAGCCTCTTTCGTGTATCGCAGCTGCTGGGACAGCGAATTTCGTGGACTACCCGAAGGGCCACCGGAAAGTTGTCCTGCGATATGGTGCAGTCGCACCTCTACAAAGTTGAACGTCACGATGTAACGCCCAACTGAGGCATACCAGTCATCCAATTCCGACCAGTTGGAGCCCACCACAAGCGCAAGTCTACCGACTATCCGAGCAAGCCCGCGCTAGAAGGCGTTGACCAGCTTGAGCCCGCTCGTCACGAGGACGACGAAGAGCACGGGGCGCACGAAGCGACTGCTGCCGCTCGACGACGCGTAGGCGCCGACGATCACGCCGGGGATCGCGCCGATCAGCAGGGACATCGTGAGGTCGAGGTGGACGTCGCCGAAGAGCAGGTGCCCCAGCGCCGCCGATCCGACGAGCGGGACCGCCTGCACGAGGTCCGTGCCCACCAGCTCTGCGGAGGTGAGCGCTGGGTAGACCAGCATCAACAGCACGATGATCACCGAGCCCGATCCCACCGAGGTCATCCCCACCAGCAAGCCACCGAGCACGCCAATGGCCGCGGTCACCGGGATGTTGAGCGTCGCGGGCTTTGGCTCGCCGGTGCGGCGGCGCTGCAACTGCGCTCGGATGATCATCGCGCCGGCCGCGCCGAGCAGCGCCACGCCGATTGCCATGCGCAGGAACGTGTCCATGCTCGACGATCCGACTGCCTTGAGCAGCAGCACGCCGAGGAAGGCCGAGGGCACCGAGGCGACCGTGAGGCACAGCGCGATGTCCTTGCGCACGGTGCCGCGATTGACGTGCACCGCCCCACCGAACGGCTTCATGACGAGCGAGGTGACGAGGTCGCTGCTGACCGCGGCCAGCGGCTGGATGTGGAACACGAGCACCAGCAGCGGCGTCATCAGCGCGCCGCCGCCCATGCCGGTGAGCCCGACGACGAAGCCCACGAGCAGCCCGGCGAGCGAGATGGTCCAGTCGAGGTGGAATGGCATCCGCCGGAGTAGAGCAATTCCGACTATCTAGGTCAAGAAAGGTGGATTCAGCTACTCGCCGGCAGTGCCGACTTGTTGCGGCTCCCGCTCCACGGCGGGCCGGGCTTCGAGCGGCAGGCGGATGCGCACGGCGGTGCCACCGCCCTCGCGCGCCGAGATCTCGATGGTGCCGCCATGCTGCTCGACCACCCGGCGCACGCTCGCCAGCCCGAGGCCGCTGCCGAGCTGTCCGCCCGTGTTCGATCCGCGGAAGAACGCATCGAAGACGCGGTTCCGCTCGCCCTCGGGGATGCCAATGCCGCGGTCGAGCACTTCGACGACGGCCACCTCACCCTGCGCGCGGCGCTCGTGGTTGAGGCGCAGTGTGACCAGTGACTCGGGCGGGCTGTACTTCACGGCGTTCGAGAGCAGGTTGTCGATCACGCGCTCCACACGCATGCGGTCCCACTGGCCGATGAGGTGCTCGGCGTCGCATTCGAGCTCGAACTCACGAGCACGCTCGAGCAGGCGCCGCTCGTCGACCAGCATCTGCACCAGTGGCACGAGGTCGACCTCGTCGCGCGAGAGCTCAACCGCCGCGTCCCCGGTGCTGAGGTCCATCAGCCCCTGGATCATGCGCTGCATGCGGCGCGCGGACTGCTCGATCTCCATCGGCGAGGTGTTCTCGGTGCCGAGCTTGCGCCGCAGCAGGCCCGCGTGACCTCGAATGATCGTGAGTGGGTTGCCGAGGTCGTGACCGAGCGCGGCGATCAGCTCGTTGCGCAGCCGTCGGCCATGATCGGCGGCCTGCTCCGCAGCGTTCACGCGCGCCGCGTCACGTTCGAGCCAGAACATGCCCCAGGCAACACCCGCCGCGGCGAAGACCGAGAACATCGTGATGCCGATGATCTCCAGACGCAGCACGGAGTTCGCCTTGCCGTAAACCGCCTCGGCGGATCGGTCGACGACGATCAACCAGCCGGTTTGCGACGACGTGGCATAAGCGGCGACGTGCTCCGGCTCACCCAGCACCCCAGCGCCGTGTGACACGCCAGTGTTGCGGCCGACACCCGCGCTCGATCGCCACGGAGCGCCATCGAGCAGCTGCGTGATCGGGCCATCGCCGATGATCAGGTGGTTGTTCTGGTCGAGCACGCGCAGCCCGGAGACTCCACCAAACTGGATCTCCGATGCGTCGGAGCCGTCGAGCCGGAACCCGGTCGAGAGCACGCCGGAGAGCGTGCCGTCACGAGTGAATGTCGGGTAGCCGATCGGGACGGTCAGCGTTGGCACGACCTTGCCGATCACGGCGTTCCCGATCGAGGGCCGCTGTGTCCGCAGCACGTTCTGCACGAAGTCGCGGTCGGCGAAGCTGACCGGGCCGCCGGCCGGCAAGCCGCTCGAGCGTGCACGCAGGATGCCGTCGCGATCGATCCACGCGGTCTCATTGAGCGCCGTCGCGCTCGCGACGCGCTCGAGGTAGGTCTGAATGTCCTGAGCCCGCCCGAACTGCAATGAGAGTGATTGCGAGATCGCGCCCAACGCGTCGAGGCGCCCCGACACGAAGCGGTCAGCATCGCGCGCAGCGGCCACCGCCTGCGTCTCGAGCTCTTGATCCGCGAATTCACGGGCTCGCGCGAAGCCCTGGAACGCGATCGCCAATGCGCCAACCGTGACGATGGCGATCAGCGGATAGGCCACAAAGCCAATGAGCCAGCTGGGGTGCCGACCCCAATTCACCGGCAAACTTCGGACGCGCCTCATGCCTCACCGATCTGGGAACGGAAAATGTCTATTCAGCGTAGCAGTCGCCTGTGTGCCACTGCATGAGTGACATCCTGCCGCTAGCGCGACCTGACACGCGTGTCAGCGAGCATGCGCGAGGCGTGATCCAACGCTGGTCCGGCTACTTCTTGGTCCCGAGCCGCCACGCGGCCGCATTCCAGGTGGTGTTGAACTCGAACGCGTCGAACTCGAAGCCTTGGAACGAGGTGGCAATCGTCGCCTGATCCGGCGGCGAACCGAGCGGCAACAGCGGCGGCACCTCATCGAGCAGCACCCGCTGTGCGGCGCGCGAACGCTCGCCTCGGCGGCGCGGGTCGACCTCGCTGAACACTTTGCGCGCGGCGGCATCGAACGCCGGGCTCGAGAAGCCCCACAGCGAGAACGTGCCCGTCAGGCCACCAGACATGCAGAGCCGCAACCCGACGTCGGGCGTGCGCATGTCGTCGAGCTCGACCACGCCCGCCTCGAAGTCGCCGGCGAGAAAGAGGCGCTCCCAGTCCGTGACCGGCAGCAGGCGCGTGCGCGGTTGGAAGCCGACCTCGCGCAGCTGCTTCTCGACCAGCGTGATCACGGCGCGCGTCTGCACGCGGTTCGCGCCCTCCAGCGCGAAGCTGAGGTCGGGCACGCCTGCCGCCGCCAGCAGCTGCTTCGCCTGCTGCGGGTCGTGCTTGTAGAGCGGGTGCTTCGCGAGCTCGTCGTGCGACAGCGCATCATTGACGTGCGCCGGCCCGACCGGGCCGGCGAGCGTCGAGTCGTCGAGCTGCAGCAGTGCGGTGCGGTCAAGCGCGAGCGAGGCGGCTTTGCGCACCCGCGCATCCTTGAATGCCGCGACAGCGCGCGTCGTCAGGCCAGCGGCTTTCTCCGGAGCGAGCGAGAAGCCGAGCGCGCGCATGCGGCGCGAGGTGCGGCGCAGCAACGTCACATTCGAGGCGCCCTTCGGCGTGCGCACCTGCCCCGCATTGGCGTCAGGCGAATGGAACGCAATGTCGAGCTGGCCGGCCGCGACCAATGCTGCCAGGTCACGCGGCGGCCCACCGTCCAGCACATGGATGCGGTCCAGCAACGGCAGGCTGGAGCGGTAGTAGACCGGGTTCGCAACCAGCGTGGTGCCGGCATCCTCGTGTGCCACGGGGACGAACGGGCCACTGCCCATCGGCGCATCGACGGCGCTGTAGCGCGTGGCGGCCCGCACGCCGCCGGTCGTCGTGTCGGCGAGGTAGTCGAGCAGCAGGCTGAACGGCGCGCGCATGCGCAACACGATCGTGCGCGTGTCCGGCGCCTCGATGCGATCCACAGCCGTCGCGAACAGGTAATCGCCCGCTGCTCGGCGATCCGAGAAGTCACGGCGGATGCTGTCCGCGCTCAGCGAGTCGGCGAGGTTCTGCGCGTTGGGGTGGAAGTGCATCCCCTCGCGCAGCTTCGCGGTGACGGTCATGCCATCCGGCGTGACCTCCAGCCGCTCGGCGAGGTCGCCATATGCGCGGCCGTTGCGCAAATCAAAGGCGACGAGGCGCGAATAGACAGCGTCAGACAGGCCGACTCGGTCGCCCGTGGGTGCCGCGTAACCGATGCGGAGGTCACCGGCACGCTTCGCGCTCGGCGTGGAGGGCGGCGAGGCGAGCATGCCAGCGTTGCCACCGAAACCGCAGGCCGCGAGGAAGGCCGCAGCGGCCGCGCCGGACATGCCCATCCGCAAGACAGCGCGACGCGGGTAACGAGCAGGCGTCATCGACGTTCCGAGCGCTGAGGTGGGTGGCACGCTCATCGTACCGACCGCCCGCGCACAGCCGCCAGTCGAGGCCACTCGCGGCCACCGAGGAGGCGTCCTACCGTATCCCGGTGACAATCTACGACCCGTACGACGATCTGCCCGACGACGAGCCAGAGCGCCGGCGCGCGCCGCGCAGCACCATGAAAGTGGTCGGTGGGCTGCTCGCGTTCGTGCTCGTCGTTGCGTTCACACTCGTGACCTGCGTGCGGGCGTACGTCGGCAGCGTGCCGGAGCGCACCGCCGAGGTGAACCGCCAGGGCCTGACGGCAGAGGTGCCAAAGTTCGTGGCACTGCCCTCGCTCGGCTCTGACGGGACGCGCACGCACGGCATCTGGGTGACGCTGCGCAACGACGGGACCGCCTTCGTGATCTCGTCGCGCGGGCCAGAGCGCGCCTGCTTCGTGAACTACGTGATCGAGCAGGCGTTCTACCGCGACACCTGCACCAAAGGCACCTATGACCGAGCTGGCACGCCGCTCTCCGGATTCGCCGCGCGCAGCCTCGATCGCTTCGAGGCGCGCGTGACCGGCGACGCTGTGATCGTCGACCTCGAGCGCACCCGGCTCGGCGCGTGCCGGCCGCCCAGCACCGAGAGCTGCTCCCCGGCAAGCGCGCCGGTCTACCACCCGACGTACTAGGCCGACCTCCTCAGGTCGCCCTCCTCAGGGAGAGCCCGCAGAGCGCATTGCATTTCCGTATCGAAGCTGGCATCTGCCGCCAAGCGCACCTCACAACGGTCGCTCGGCGGCTCTCTAGCCGAGTCTAAGAACGCCCGCGGACGCTATCGTGCACCGCGGAGAGAGGACGGCCCGTGGACGGCATGTTAGTGGCCACGCACGTCGGCTTCATCAGCCTCGGGCTCGGCGCGATCGTGCGCGCAGTCCGCGCGCCGGGCCGGGCCACCATCGACGCCGCGCTGTTCTTCGGGCTCGTCGCCTGCATCAGCGCGGTCACCATCCTCTACGGTAACGGCGCGATCGCGAATCCGGTCGTGGACGACGTCCGCCAGGCACTCCGCCTCGCGCTGCCGCTGGCCCTGCTGCGTGTGCTCGGCGGCTTCATCCCACTGCGCCGAGGTGTCTCGATCCTCTACACCGTCATCTGGGCCGCCTGCGTCGCGCTCGCGATCGCCGGGCCACCGGTCGCTAGCGCCGCACTGGTGCTCGGTAGCCTCTACATCTTCATCGGCCTGCCGTACGTCGCCTTCGAGTTCGCTCTGTTCGCCCGACGAGCCACTGGCATCGTGCGGCGTCGCATGGAATGGCTGGGCATCGGCACGCTCAGCCTCGTAGCTGCGGGCGTCGCGCGCGTGCTCGAGCAGTACGTGCCTGGCACGGCGCCATTCGCACACGTCGCGCTGCTGATCGCCGCGCTCGGCACTGGCGTCGGCTACTTCCTCGGCCTGACGCCGCCGCCGGCGGTCCGCCGCATCTGGCACTTCGAGGCGTTCACGGATGTGCTCAAGATGCTCGCCGCCGAGCCGCTGAATGAGCCCGTCATGGGCGTCGATACGCGCATCACGCAGCACATCGCCGCGAGCTTCGGCGCGCCTCGAGGTGCAATCGCCTTCTGGCGTCCCGACGAGCAGACGGTACTAAGCGGTGCACAACGGCTCGAGGACATCCCCAGCCCGTCGACCTCGATCACGAACCGTGTGTACGAGGCCCAGCGCGCGCTCTACGTCGAGGATGTGCAGGCGTTCGATCCCGCGAACGCGGAGATGTATCGACGCTGGGACACCCACACCATCCTCGCGGCGCCCGTGAGCATCGGCGAGCGGCGCTTCGGCGTGCTCGCGCTGTTCGGACCGAGCCCGCGCGGCATGTCGCCCGAGGACCTGCCGGCGCTCGAGGCCGTCGCGCACGAGCTGGCAACCTTCCTCGTGCGTCGCGAGGTCGCCACCCTGCAGATCGAGGCGAGCGCGCAGGCCGAAGCAGCGCTGCTCAAGGACGACTTCCTCGCCGCCGTGTCGCACGACGTGCGCACGCCGCTCACGGCACTGATGGTGGGCGCACAGCTGCTCGCACGCCGCTTCAATCGCGCCGACGACAGCGAGTCAGCCGAGGCCGTCGAGGCACTCGTCGCCGACGGTCGGCGCGTACAACGCCTCGTCGAGACGCTGCTCGACGTCGTGAAGGCCGAGGGCGGTCGCTTCACCTCGATCTTCGAGCCGCACGACCTCCGCCACGTCGTCGATGGCGTTGTCGCAAGCCTGATCGAGCCGCAGCACACGATCACCGTGCAAGGGCACGCCGCCGCCGAGGTCGATGCCGAACGCCTCGCCGAGGTCGTGCAGAACCTGCTCGACAACGCGCTGAAGTTCTTGAAGCCCGGCACGCCGATCGACATCACCGTGGACGGCAACGACTCGAACGCACGCATCGTGATCGAGGACCGCAGTGTCGGCCTCACGAATGACGAC
>Ga0114969_10000815_pt1 | contig 26915 bp, 28 predicted proteins | sample M_130807_MF_Meta_FD_87316 | JGI IMG/M metagenome (GOLD analysis project Ga0114969, IMG submission 87316) | Freshwater microbial communities from Lake Montjoie, Canada to study carbon cycling - M_130807_MF_MetaG | ecosystem: Environmental > Aquatic > Freshwater > Lake | place: Lake Montjoie...
CGTATTTTGGCGCCACGGTATTGAGTGCGCAACGGGGCCGGTAATCCGTTGCTAGGCGACCGTCGTGCATGACGGTTGCATATTGCGGATATCTCTGGTCAGGAATCGGTGCCGTGATCTTTGATGCCGGCACATTGACTTCCTTAACAGCCTTCTCTGCCACTGAACTCGACACATACGGTATTAAATTAGGGGATGTCTGTTTTCGAAAGTTCTGCGAGTCCATCTACAATACAACCTATAATGTATCTACTGGCAACGAACCCTCCATCGACGCATCGCCCTCCAGAGGCGCGCCGCCCTCCGGAAGAGGTCCGTCCAGCATCGTCGAATTTGCTTGGGTGTTAGCGGCTCTCTTTAAGATCTCAATCAGATCCTTACGTCTCGTCCCAGTCGGCAGACTCATGCCCCGCTGTTTGGCGAGACCTTTCAACTCATTCACGGTCATCGCATCCAGGTCCGGAGACAGTTTCGTTACATTGATCGCGGGACTGAATGCGGACAGATCACCCTGGTTTTCCTCAATGTGCAGGGTCTTTGCCTCTGTAGATGCCGACTCAAGCGCCTGCTCCAGAGTTTGCTGATAATCCTCCTGTTCGGCGACGGTTCCGTCAATCTCGTCGCTTTGCAGGGGAATGGGGCCAGAAATGGCGTTCAGATACTCGGGGACCGGTTCAAATTCACCCATGCTATCTGGTGGAGGTCCAGACGCATATGGCACAGCATCCATCATCATCTTCAGATCCGTCAGAACACCGCCGAACATGCTCATCTTCTTCTCCGTCATCATCAAGCGATTATACAAGTAGAATATTACGGCTCCGAAAACGAGGGTTAAAACCACGCCAACCATCATAGCGTCATTCATCCTTATCTACGTCTCCGTCTGATGTTTTCAGCGGGCCAAAAAACGCGTGTAAGCCCGACAATATTTTTGATTCGATCAAGAGTTCTTCGACACTGCTCATCGTATTTATACCGCGGCCAACCGAATATTTGTATATGATGCCCCTAGTTTCATCTGAGATATCCGATTCCACACAGAGGCGCTGGACATTCACCGGAGCCATGGTGGCATGACTGAATAGGTGCGTCGACACAATGCTCGCGGCCCTCTCCGATGTCCAGAGTTGTTGTAAGAAGATTTGGCTGGCCGTAGCAGCATCCGGCGGATTCGTCGTATGAAAGAGTTCATCAATAATCACCCATCCGCGAGTATTCCCCTCGCGAAGGCGCCCCAAGATCTCGCCAGCCACATTCACTTCCCGCTCAAAGAGGCTTTCTTGGCCGGGGCGATCTTCCAGCCGCAAACTGCTGATGACCCACTCCACCGGTGTCAATACACATTGCCTGGCAAATACGACACCCCAGGCATGCGCAATAACCAAGTTCGTCAGTGCGGAACGGAGAAAGGTCGACTTTCCGCCCCGATTCGGCCCCGTGCAAATAGCGTGATGATCCGTCGACCCCATGACGAGAGTGAACGGAACCCGTAGGCTCTTATCGAGTAGCGAGTCGACAGCATCAACCATTTTGCAATACGGCGTCCCGGACTGCACCCACTTTACTGGGACAAGGGAATCCGTCCGACGAATGGCCGCCGTAATCTCTACACGGCCAATTGCCTGGTAGAGTCCTGGTATCAACGTGGGGTCATCGGCCACCCACGCAAGCACTTGGCGCTCATCACCGTATAAAGACGGATTAGGTAATGACCACGGCATTTTGAGGCCGTAGGATATCCAGACCAACCCCACTTCCCGGAGCCGGTGCATGGTGTCAATAATTGCCCTCGCACCTTTCAACATCAATTGGTCGATCTTGTAGCAGTGGACTGCATTCGTATAGGGTATATACATGCCGTGGGCATAAGAGAATATCATGCTCCCCCACTGAATAAGGGTCCCGACGTCCATTCGAGCACCCGCTCGTCCGAAAATCATCGGCTTCATCATGGTCCAATATTGCTCCCAAGTAATCGGCATCCGATACATGAACCGGATGGCCAGGAAGGGCAGAATGATGCTGAGTAGGGGCATGGTCCACGCAATGAGTGGGGCCAGATAGATTTTCGAGATGGCTACATACATCAGCATGAAGGGTATGGAATTCAGACTTGAATACTCACCCGTAAAGAGTATCTGTGACCAGTCCTCCTTCTGAGATTCCGATGCCGTTGCTGGGTCCATTTCGCGTATTATGGTCTCATTTTTGAGTAGGGTTGGCAGATGCTTCTCCCAGTTACTCGAGTCGCATGCTTTCAGACGGGTCCACGCCTCCGATCTGGCCATGAGCGTTTGGATGTTCGTCGTCCAGAGTTTCGCCTGGCTTTTAAAGAGGTCTTTGGCAGATTGACTTCGGATTGCGAGCGAGTCGAGGACCGCATCCATCCGGCATTCTTGGAGTGTGTGTGTAATATCCATATCTGATGCATGCGGCGGTTAGAAATGGTGGAAGAAAAACGTGTGATTGAGGGATGGTAGAAGACTCCACGGTACCGTAAAGTGCCGAAGTCCTAAACGTGTAGGGTTTAGGTTAACAAGAACCATGTAGTGCTTAATTTAAGGACTACACGGTAAACTATCAGGCTTCTGGAGATAAAAGAAGGCGGTGTTTCACATCGCGGAAACTTCGTAGGAAATGTTATGTTAGAGGTGGAATACGGCGCCTAAGCAGACGTAAAAAGACCTAAACCTAAATCCCCGTATACAAGTATAATGGCTGACGCAATAACCATGATGGTCACCGGCATCCTGGCTCTTCGTTTGACCCTCCCTTCAGTCCCTGATGAACTGAGAAAACATGTTCAATCCATCAGGGTAAGGAGTGCCCAAGACCTACAGTCTTCATCAAGTAATTGGCGGAGACCTGTTGTAACGCATAATCAGTCGCAGTCGCAGTCGCAGTCGCAGTCACAAAACTCATTCGCACATAGAGGTAATGCAGGTGGCAATTGGCGAAATTCTTCTAATCACGCAGCCCCTCCTAATAATGGGACGTCTTCAAAGAACGACCGCAATCTAAATTGGCGCCAGAATAACAACCCCGGCAGCCCACAGAGATCTCCACCCTTCCGATTCTCCAATACATCTCCAGCAAACACCCAGAATACGCTACACCGTGCACCCTCATTCATGGATCCAGCGACTGCCACAAATATATCACAATCAGTATCGACGGCTACACCATCACCGACACCCACTGTGCCAGTGCGCTATGTAAGCAAATTCCATAACGGCGCCAAGGCCGGTGATGACAAGATTCTAAATACTGTCATTCTCAACAAACTCAACATCTTCAGTGTCAAGACGTATGATGACGTGAAGCAGTTCCTCTTCCAGATTCTTGGTAGCGACCAGAAAGAGTTTGTTCGTGAGTTCACCTGGCTAGTATTCCGGAAGGCCGCCGCCGAAGACAAGTTCTGCCCTCTCTTTGCCAAACTCCTCTCCGAAATCAAAAAGGAGTATCCGGTAATCATGGAAGAGATGCGCAATCTCCATAACACGTATCTTGATATCTGGGCAGTAAAGGGAAACCCTGACACCACTGTCGACCGCCGCTGCCGCCTCGGCTATAGCCAGTTTCTAGCAGAACTCACCGCATTAGAAGTGCTTGAATCAGACACCATGAAGCAGACGTTGATAACCCTGATGAAATGTATTACAGATTGTCTCGATACCCCGGAGAATGCCGAGACCGTTGAGGAATACATGGATTGTCTCCGGCAACTCTGTGGAACGAGAGTTCCCAAGCGGGTTCGAGAAATGATTCGCGGAATTCTACTTGGCGATCTGGAGAAGTTGATTTCTCGGGACCACAAGGAAATGCCAGGGCTCTCCAATAAATCCAGATTCGCATGTATGGATATCAGGGATATTTTGATAAAGTAGTGCGCTAAAATCTAGACCAAAGGTAGAATGGCACCAAAGATAGGAAAAGCCGCTGGCACAGTTGTGAGCCTCCCTTTAAACGTTGGTGGGAATGCGACTAGATTCATGACCAGAACCCTGAAGAATTGCAGCAGAGTTATAAAGAAGATGGGTTCTAGAGTGAACAGCACTCTCGGCAAAACTGTCGGCGCTCTGAGAAATGGCACAAAGCGTAATCGCACCAAGAGATTTCGTGCAAAGGGCAAGAAGTCCCGGTCTAATCGCCACTAAACGATTATAGCCACGGGCAGCAAGCAACAGGTAACAGGCAACAGGCCACCTAAAAAATTGAATAACGCTGGTGCGCCTACTTAGGCACAGCAGCGCTATTCCATGGATTCTAAATTAAAGAAGAATGGCAGAATGAACCGCGCTTCCCTGGATGCAAAGAAGGTTCCTCCTCCCGATAAGTCTAAGCAGAAGAAGCGCGGTGGTGGCTCGAATGGTCGCGGTGACGACGAAGAGGATGTCGACAGCCGCGGAAATATTCGGGGCCTCATCGCATACAGCGATGAGACAGATATGACCACTTCCGAGGATGAGTCTCCCGCAAAGAACCAGCGGCGCCGCGGTGGATTCCAGCCTCGCAAGGCCACCGTGAAGGCCGGAGAGAAGATCAAAAACAAGTTGCAGAAGGAGTCTCCCAAGAAGAAGCGGCGCCCTGCCGTAATAGAGTCCGAGGACGAGGAGGATGAGGAGTCCCCGACGACCTTAGATGACGAGGAGGATGAGGACGAGGATGAGGATGAGGACGACGAGGAGGAGGATGACGAGGACGAGGATGACGAGGACGACGATGATGAGGGTGAGGAGTCACCCAAGAATCGCATCCTCTTCAACTTCGGCTTCGGTGGCGCCGAGGAGCCCGACGAGCGCATGGTCCCCAAGCGCTACAAGATCAAGAAGGAGTCTGAGGCAGTGCAGAAATTCTTCAAACTCATGACCACCCCCGTCGAGACGGAGACCATCGACGACAACATCGATCAGTTCAAGGCCCTCAAGCCGGAGGATCAGGAGCGAATGATCAAGGCGCTCGAGAATCGCCCTAAATTTAAGGAACAGCCGGTCATGTTTAAGATCCTCAAGATGAAGACAAGCCCGGAGGTCCAGGCACAACTGATGGCCAAATACAACAGCCTCCAGGCCCTAGACCCAGGTAGTGGCGAGTATTTCAAGACTCGTAACTGGCTTGAGAAGGCCACTGCACTGCCCCTCGGCATCCGCAAGGAGATGCCCATCAAGGTGGAAGATGGCCCGGAGGTCTGTCTCGAGTTCATGACCCGGGCGAAGAAGTGCCTCGACGATGCCATCTACGGCCAAGACGAAGCAAAACTTCAGATTCTCCAGTTCATCGCCAGTAAGATTACAAATCCCCAGGCCCGCGGGATGTCACTCCTCCTGATTGGCCCACCGGGCATTGGCAAGACCAGTCTCATCAAGCAGGGTATCGCGAAAGCCCTCGACTGGCCTTTCCAGTTTATCTCCCTCGGCGGTGACAGCGACGCCAGCACCTTCAGTGGCCACCAACTCGTCTATGAGGGCAGTCACTGCGGCAAGATCGTGAACTCCCTCGTGGCCGCCAAGTCCATGTCAATGGTGCTCATGTTCGACGAGTTGGATAAGGTCAGTTCCACGGCCAAGGGTGAGGAGATTCAGAACCTCCTTGTGCATCTCACCGACCCGACGCAGAATGGTGACTTCGAGGACAAGTATCTCTCCGGCATCCCTCTGGACCTCAGCCAAGCCATGTTCGTCTTCAGCGCTAATGACATCAACAAGATAGACAAGGTCCTTCTCGATCGCTTCGTGGTCATTCAGTTGGATGGCTACAACTCCAAGGAGAAGATGGAGATTGCGGAGAGGTTCCTTCTGCCCGGAGCGCTCAAGGAGGTGAATCTCGCTGAGCGTGTCGGTATTCCGAAGGATGTCGTGAGCCACGTGTTGGAGACGTATGCTAAGGAGGAGAAGGGTGTGCGCGAGTTGAAGCGCTGTATGGAGCAGATTGCCCAGAAGTTAAACATGCTGCGGCTCTTCAATTCGCCGAGCCTTCCCTTCCACATCAAGGAATTCTCCTTACCCTTTATCCTGAAGAAGGAGCACATCGACAAGTTCCTCAAGGAGAAGCGGCCCTCTATGGATATGAGCGCGATGCGGATGTATACGTAAGCAAGTATTTACATGTGAATCTATTTAGCAATTTTTCATTAGAACTCAGAAAAGGACCCCATTTCACTCGAATCATTGGCAAAGATCCCATTCATGAACTCCCCACCATTCTGGGCCATCTCCGGTGCAAAGGACTGCAATGAACTCTCGGCCTGATTCACCACCATGGATGCGATACCGGACGCCTGGCCAATCTCGGCCGTATTGTTACTCGGAGCAGGGCGATACATTCTCTCCGGGTGCCGGAGCCGTTCCGGCATCGACGCACTCTCCTCGTTGGGGGCATGCGGGTCGTTAGCCACTTCAGGCATTGTAAGACGGCTCTCATCTGGAGGCGCCATTTGATTCGGGGAGGACGGTCCTGCCGGAACTATATTGCGCGCAGGATACAGACGAGGTTGGTGCTCCAATTCAGGTGCGGCCGCCGACGTATTCAAGTTAAGGAACCCGTCTCGGGGCATAAACCAGAGCGCAGCGGCTAAAATGGCCAGGATAGCAAATAAGAGGCCGACCCGGAAGGACATCTGAGGCTTTAAGAGGAAAAAAATGCGGGGATTTATCTTGTTGGATGCCCAGAACAGGTCACCGTCCACCCAGGTATCTGAAAGCCCCCTCCAGGCAAGGGGTGTGCCGGAATAGACTCTTTCCATACATTCTTTGTTGGCGTGACATATATAGGTATATCCATTAGACTTTCCGTAAACCCTGATGAACTTATCTGTCTATCAATAATCTTCCACGACTTCTCTATGCCATCCCGGAAGCGCTCATAGCGTATGTCACCATTATCCCACACATCAAGCCATGTAGTGTATTCTACAGAGTTAATTGACTTGGTCCAAACCCGTTTCACAGGCATTCTACTAGTAAATTTGAGCCACTGGTATTTAAGCGTAGTAGGTATAGTTGGATAAAAATGCCTGGAACATTCCCCATACTTGAACTCCGCCAGAATGGTGAGGTAGAAGAGGGTCGTGTGAAACTGGCTGACGCTAAACCGACGCTTAAGGACATACAATCCCATCTCAAGAATAAAGTTCTACCCTCAGTAATCATAACATATCCATACGGCACAAGATCGATAAGCATGATAGGCTATGTAAAAGGTAAGGACACAGAACTATCGCAACACCAACTCCCGCCACCCTGTGAGATCACAGAAGTATACGGGACAATTATCCTCATTTCGCACCAGAATAAGACAGAATGGAGCAGATACATTGTCGGAATAGAAAACTTCTCTATTGCTGATTATGAGGTCTTTTATGAAAAGGCGTGTGCCGGAGAATTAGAGGTTGCGGACGTGGATCTAGAGCAAGAAGGTGCTGATGCAGAGCAAGATGATGAAGATGATGACGGCGTTAATGCGGATGCAGAGCAAGATGACGCTGACGTCGAGGAGGAACGTGTAGATTCTGAGCAAGAAGAGGGTGACGAGGCTGACGCAGGTGCAGAGCAAGAAGAGGCTGCGGATATCGTAGAAGACGAGGAAGCAGAAGTGCTTCCAAGAGCACGAGTCAGCCGCAAGGCCATCAAACCAGATATATTACAGAGCCAGTTCCAATTCAAGACAGAATTGTCCTTACAAGGGGCCCCCGATGCTGCCACAGTAAATAGTCAGACTCAGCGAAAACACGTCTATTATATCATAAAATCGGAACTATCAGAACATTGTTCCGATAAAGACACATTGGACCTCGAAATGGGTATATTCAATGCGAGCCTTGAAGAGGCAACAAGGCGTATGGTCCCGTTGACGTGGAAGCATTCGACCTTCCAGTGGATATACAAGATGGTGGCAAGAAGAACATTAGCCAATTTCAACCCAAAGTCATATGTCGCAAATATCCGACTCATTGAGAGATGGAAGGAAGGTGAATTCACCGTCGATGCTATTGGATCGTGGTCAGCATACAATCTAAATCCTACTCATTGGAAGGACTTGAAGGATCAGCAGTTGCGTAGAGAGCAACGTATTCTCGAAGGAAATCTATCTATGGCAACAGACCGGTTCCGTTGCTCTGGATGCAACAAGAAGATGTGTTCATATTATGAGTTACAGACCAGATCAGCAGACGAACCAATGACGATTTTCATCCGCTGTCTAAATTGTGGGAAACAGTGGAAGCAATAAAGGGGTAGCGGTCTAAGCATTCCACGGTAAATTGTGCCGGTAGGTGAAAAATATCAAAGTAGTCATTAGTAGACCGGTCATATCAGATGAATCGTTTATTTCTAAAAGGTATCCCCGTGGTCGAATCAGAACTTTACAAACGGCGCTATTTACGACAGATATTCCAGCAACGTAAATCAGTGACACTTGGACAAAATATGAGGTATAGACAGATTAACCTATTGAATGCCAAAGAAGGGCCCCCGGTATCCAGAGAAATATTCACTTCCTCCTCTGTCAGACACCAGGCGACCAGGAAAAGGCTTCTATCAATACATAAACCAAGAATGGCTCAGCAAGACAAAGATACCCAAGGCATTTAGTGAATACGGTGTATCCGAAGAAGTCGCAGCCATAAATCGCAGGGAAATCATGGCCATCTTAAAAAAATACCCCAGTAAATCATTTGAACCTGGCCAAATCCCTTCTTCCGCAAAAGAGCACATACAGTTTTTTAAGCATGTCTGGCATAATTCCAAGCCGCCAAATGAAGAAGCATTTTTAAAGGGTATCTTTAACGACCTTTTAAGTTGTGGCAGTGATCGCCGTAAACTGGCCCGTATACTCGGATGGCTCTCGAAAGCCGGAATAAATGTTCTCCTCGATATCAGCATAGAAGAAGAGCACCGGGCACCATATTACTATAGAAAAACACTCAGTTCGTCGACGGTCACTTTACCCTATAAATACTACCTTAATAAATCGGCATATAGTGAATCAATTGTGTCAGCATACGAAGGCTTTATCAACGCGTGCTCTATCGAACTCGGCTTACCCTTTTTGACATATACAATTGAAGCCGAGCGAGATATTGCGCACTTAATCGATATATCACCAGAATCCGAAGAGATAAAGGAGGTTCGTGGTAGACGGTTAACGGATTTTCCGTGGGACGAGTTTTTTGATGGGTTAGATTGTGGTCATCATTGGAAGGAAGAATATTGGTTACTCAGTGATCCATTTCTAATACAACGGCTAATATACTGGTTTAACACTACCACCCTCGAAAAACTGCTAGCCTTAACTGCTATCAATATACTAAACAAATACGCAGAATATTTGAGGCCATCTTTAAGGTCCGCATTCGTTTCCTGCTTTTACACAGGTTTACATGGTATTCATAATATACAAACAGGTGAATTAAAGTTTATCAACGATCTGAATATGACTTTACCAGATGCCCTCTGCAGAGAATTCGCTAGAGTAAAGCACAATTCCTCTAATCTGAAGGAAGTTCATGAACTGATTGAGAAAATCAAGACAGCCGCGATAGATGTAATATCAGGTGACACAATTCTCTCCAAAAAAGCGGCCACCATGGCTGTAGACAAGATTCAGCGCATGAAGATAAATGTAGGCGCACCTGCCTTGGACCATCTCCCTGAGGCAAAATACTTCCCCGATAGTTTCATACATACTCATATCTCTATACATCTAGCAAGAACGGCATTAAGATTGTCGAAAGTCAGTAAAAGGCCGGATGTTAGACGACTTACATACCCTTGCTATATTGTTAATGCGTCGTATTATACTGAGAAGAACCACGTAATGATTCCATGGGGGATACTGCAATGCCCATATTTCTGTAAGGGTGCACCTATTGGTTGGAATTATGGGAGCATCGGAGTAACGGTAGCCCACGAGATCAGTCATGCATTCGATATAGATGGAAGTAAATATGACTCCCGAGCAAGATTTCGGAAATGGTGGACGCGTAGAGATATATCACGATTCAAGCGCCGAACTCGCAAGATGGCTAGATTTTTTAGTAAGCATAAGAGGCTTGGTATGCATTTAAATGGGAATAAGACCTTGAGCGAGAACTGGGCAGATTTCGGCGCCATTGTCATCTCCCTGAATGCATTGAAGCGCGAAATACGCGATCTAGGTCTAGGAGAGAAAGATCAACGAGAGGCTATTAAGACATTTTTCATTTCGTATACCGTATCGTGGAGAGACAAGCAGCGTAAAAAGAGCGTTATATATAAAATACTGAAAAACGTTCATTCTATACCGGAAGACCGAGTAGACCTCATCTTGCCGCACTTTCAGGAATGGGTTGACGCCTTTGATATAAAAGAAGATGACCCACTTTTCATACCGATTGAAAAACGATTGCGATTTTTCTAGCGCTTAATGTTTTCAATATATATGAAACTATATGGCAACCAGGATCACAAGTATTCGTAAGGGATTTGCCGAGAATGTGAATTCCGGTAAGATAAAGACGCCGTATGCATATATCCACGCGCAATTTGGTTACTCGGCTGAATCGATATATCGACAGCCCGCGTGCCAATCGAGACTATATGTGGGCGCATATCCAGAAACATTTCCGCATAACATACAGGAACACTTTTGGATTCAGGAGGCTACTTTAGGACAACCGGTCTGGATATCACTCGGTCAATTGGACAATGGGCTCTATTTCTATTACACTGCCATGTCAAATAGACCCGATGGTAGATTCTTTTTTAATAATGCCGTATCTGGTTTTATGAATCTCTGGCTCTCTACGTCCTATGCTGTTCTCATCGAGCGCATAATAGACCCTGTAACCTATGAAAAATATATGGCTGAAACTGTGCCTATAGAAGCATTAGAGGATCAGCAAGTCTGAAAGCCGCCATTTCTCGAATGTGCCATCTGGCATCGGCCGCTTCACGATAATCGGCAAGCGCCGGGCTTCCAATTCCATCCGGGCAATCTCATGTAAGTTGGTCACATGTGCCGGCACGGCAATATACGGCCTGGCCCCAAGACTGAGTTGCTGTGTTCTAAAACCCAAGATATGCGTCTTCTCGTATTGTGTCAGAAAAGGCACGCTACGATGTTTCGGGTCAGCCTGTCCATCTGCATTTTTGAATGTCGGAGGCACATTCGTCAAGATAAGATCGAGAGCCACGCTCTCGATCGTGTCCAGGCGTGCCTCCGGGTGAAATTTCAGTAATTCCTTACTCAGATCCTTTTTCTGCTCGCCTTCCACTAAAATCTCATCAGTTATCTCCTGATCCTCCTCGTATTGTTCTGTATCGTCGTATTGATCGTCGTCGGCCATACCTATATTCTCCTATTATGGTTGATTCATTTTTTAGACCCCTATTTCAAACGTAACACCATTCGTTTCTTCCAGTTTCGCGCAGTCATATCTGCGTAAACCTGCAAGACCACGGTTTTGCCCAAGGACACTTTGTGCTCAACTGTTTCATCTTTACTAATCACCGTAAATTCCTGGCCCTGGACGACTTTATACTTCAGTTTCACTATTTGCTGCCACTCATTCACGTAGACCGCAATTTTCATAACAAGGTCGGTTTTCCCCAGTTCAATTATACAGCCTGTGACACTCTTTTTGTCCGATCTGAGTGCCCTAACAAATATAAGGTCACGGTCATGCCGTTTCGCAAATTTGGCTCTGGTATTCAAGTGATTCGGCAGTTCGATCGGGAGTAAATCCACCGGACTACCGCGCATAATAGACTTGATAACCCTCTGATTGATTAGGTCAGCATAGCGTCTGATTGGACTAGTTGCATGCGTATATAGCGGGGCATCTAGACCATGGTGGTGTGGGTCCGGCTCGCTCGCTGGGACATATATGGCAGAACTATATGCCAGAAACTGAAAATCCGGACTAATTAGTGCCATGTGATCCAACCGCTTCTTATCGGGTTCACTGTGGCTTCTTAGAACGCCAGATTGCGACTTCCGAAGAAGAATCGCCGCCTGGATATTGTAGAATTTCATTGCTGCTTCGATCCACTTATGGCTGTCCTCTGAATCCTCACCCAATGATCGCGCCATGGCTTTCATTGATTCACATATGGTCTTATCTTCATAGACGGATTCATATGTATACGTGGATGTAGTCTCTACTACCGACTCAAACCACGTCACGCTTTCGATGCAGTCTATCGGGAATTTTAGACTGAGCCCCAACTTCAAGCCCCCCGATGGCAGAAGTGATAGTCGATCTTCACTAAGATTTGCAGGAAACATGTGGCGAGGAATTGCCCCGTCTTGATATAGTGTCTGTGCAATCTGTTTTGCCCTCGCATCCAGAGGATGTCCTGCCGGTATGTGTTCGGCTACATCGGAAATAGTAATTGTGATATACATTCTTCCATCGACAACGTCGAAACTGAGGACATCGTCCACGTCCCTACAGCCAGCAGGGTCAATGTGAAACGCCTTGATCTTGGTCCGCCATTCCAAGGCCCCTTTTGACGGCAATTCCGGAAATGCGTCCTTATACGTCATACATGCAAGAGGAGTATATGTCCAACTCAAGGCTTCTTCGTCGCTTCCTAGAAATTTTATAAGAGAGCCGCGGGGGAATGAATCAGCGGCCGGCCAATTCTCGAAATTGATAATTGCCTGGCGATTTATCGAGGTGTCGCGTTCAGAACTGCCGACTACGAACACCGGATAACTTTCATCAAACGGCGTGAACAAATACATGGGGTGATGTTTACCTGTAAACCCGTATTTCGTCTTCGAATTCAACTCTAAGAGCCCTGCGATCGGAGTAGTCTGATTACGTTTGATGAGTTTACACCCTGCCTCATCCACTTCTACTATGTCGCCAGGGAGGGCCTTGGATGCGTTTTTTGCGCCAGAAAACCCCTTGATGATTGAACCAGTGATATCACGAACCTCGAAGTCTTTGTAATTTTTGGTATGGAGGTATTGCATCGTGGTGTTTAGAGTTGCGGTGTTTAGATTTGACACACTCACAGTTGATCAATTTTACACGGTAGGCCTAAAGTTGAATGTGTGTTTCTATAGTATACGGTATGACCGAGGTAGTAGAGTATGAGAAGTTTGACGATATGGAACTCCCTGAGGACCTCTTGAGAGGCATTTATGCCTACGGTTTCGAGAGGCCATCTGCAATTCAAAAGAAGGCCATTAAGCCAATTGCAGAGGGGAGGGAATTGATTGCACAGGCGCAATCTGGCACAGGTAAAACTGGTGCCTTCACGATCGGCAGCATTGCTCGGATTGACCGTGAACTCAAGAAGGTCCAGGTGCTCTGTCTGGCCCCCACCCGTGAACTGGCCCAGCAGATTCAGTTTGTGGCCTCGTCTCTGGGGAATATGATGGGTATCAACACATATGCTGCCATGGGAAAAACCCCTGTTCGCGACGATATACGTTCTATAGACCGTGGCGTGCAGTTCCTTATCGGCACCCCTGGCCGCATTTACGACCTCATTAATCGGAGGGCCTTTGGCACGGAGCACATCAAGGTGATCATTGTCGACGAGGCGGATCAGATGCTCGAGGACCGGTTCCGCGAGCAACTTCAGTGCATTCTGGGTATGGGATTCCCCCCGACGACGCGCTGCGCGCTATTCAGTGCGACGATGAACGCCGATGTCGTGGAGTTCGCCAAGAGTCTACTCGATGACCCCGTGCGTATTCTCATTCCGCCCGAGGAGGTAAATCTCAAGGGTATTCGTCAGTTTCGCGTGGATCTCGAGCGCGAGGACTGGAAGTTCGAAGTGCTCCTCGACCTCTATAAAAATCTGAATATCGCGCAAGCGCTGATTTATTGCAATAAGCGTCAGAAGGCAGAGTGGCTGGCGGAGAAGATGACTGCCGCTGGCTTTCCCATTACCTGCATCCACGGAGACATGGATGTCAAGGATCGCATGGATCGCATGACCTCATTTCGGAAGGGCGAGACGCGTGTGCTGATTAGCACGGATCTACTTGCCCGCGGCATTGATGTGCAGCAGGTAAGTCTTGTGGTCAATTATGAGTTACCGAATCAGATGGACAACTACATTCACCGCATCGGTCGCTCGGGTCGTTATGGGCGCAAGGGCACGGCGATAAACCTGATCTCAACGGATGATATGCGGCTCATGAAGGATATTGAGGAGTTCTATGCGATTAATGTAGAGCGACTGCCGGAGGACTTGCGGATTCTATCGCTTGTCTAATACGACTAATAATGCGTATTGAATATTCTAGCAATCAGATCATTTACCTCGGTCGATCGACTTCTTAAAGTATTTCGGCTTGACGCTTGTGACGCATGTGACGCCGAAGGTGCCTGTCTTCTGGGTGGTTGTATGAATGAGTTTGAGTCTGCAACTACCCCCGAAGGCGGAAGTGGAGTCTCAGGTCCCTGTGATTCATTCGACTCACGAGAACTCTCACGAATATCATGACGGCACGTCGGGCACAAGACGGACTCATTCAGAAACCAGTTATCAACACACGACTTGTGGAACTCATGGTTACACACGTTGAGTTTTCTGATCAATTCACCCTGACGCATATGATCCTGGCAGATCGGGCAATCATTCTCTGCATCCTCTTCGAGTGTGATTTGCGTCGACGCAGCCTCGATGATTTCCCTTGACGCGTTCACCACGACGTCTTGAAAGAGTGAATTAATACCCACCACCCCGTCTAGTCGCAGAGGCAGATTAATAAACGTCCTCAGAATATATTCCGGCTCTTCCAGCCTCACACGCGGAATTACTGGTGGCGCAGCAGGCGCAGCAGGCGCAGCAGGCGCAGCAGGCGCAGCAGGCGCAGCAGGCGCAGCAGGCGCAGCAGGCGCACTAGTCTCCTGGTAACGCCTACTACCATAGTCAAAGAGGTTAAACCGTCTCTGTGTCATTTCCCGAATATACATCAAGACATCTTGAACATTCTGAAACTGATCGGTCCTGTAGAGAATATTGGGGAAGTAATTGTGAAGATCATCGAGAAGGCCAACCTCGTAAACATTCTCGTATGACATTCCGGCAACTGTAATAGTAGGTTAAAAAAATGAATGGTTCAAATTTACTCGCGGCCAATATCACCATGGACGCCAAGAAAGGTCAAATCGGTCTCATGAATCTCGGAAATACCTGTTATCTTAATGCCATTCTGCAATGCATGCGCCACGTTCCAGATCTCACCGTCTTTCTTCAGAAACACTCCGACACCTGGATCCACAAAGATAATTCCAAGGAGACAGCCCTTTGCAATGCCTATAAGACACTTACGGAAGACATGTGGGGCGCAACGGCTCCTGCGTGCCTCCGTCCCGCCGGATTCATCCACTTCTTTCGGAAGGCGCTCGAGGGCACAATGTTCGACCACATGCTCATACCCATGCAACACGACGGCCACGAGGCGCTCGTGTTTCTCATCGACCAATTGCACGAGGCAATGAAACGCCCGCTCAACGTGAATGTCGTGGCACCAGAGGATTCTCCGGTCCACGCAGCCCTCACTGCCTGGAAGAGCAGCGTGGCCCCGAATTATTCGCCAATCGTTGATTATTTCTGGGGGCTCATGCAGGTGACCGTGGTTTGCCAGGGTTGCCAGACCAAGAGTTGTCGCTACGAGCCCTTCAGCGAACTCAATGTGGAGTTCCCGGATAAGAAGTCTGCGACTCTGACGGAGTGCATGGACCACCAATTCCAGGGAGAGGCCATTGATGAATATTCCTGTGAGAAGTGTTCACCGGAACCGCCAAAGGGTTCCGGTCAAGAGCGGCCCAAGCGCCACCCGGGGACGATTTACCGGAAGATCTGGAAGTTACCCCAGAACTTCATCGTGACTCTCAAACGCTTCAATGCGAATGGCTCAAAGTGTAACGCAAACTTCGCCACGGACGTAGTGGTCAAGTTTGAGAAGTGGTTTGCCGATGATACACCGGAGAAGAGTAAGGTGGCTGACTACAGCCTGCATTCCATCGTGAACCACCACGGTTCGTCTGGTGGCGGACACTATAATGCAGAGGTCAAGAGCCCCACGAGCGGTGAGTGGCTCGTCTATGATGACGAGACTGTGGGTAGGCTGCCTGACACTACGAAGCCGCACTTTGGCCCAATGAACTATATCCTGTTCTTTCGCAGGGATTAGACTCTGTGTTTGCGGTGTGATTTATTGACACGTGTCTTCTTAGCATGAGATTTTCTTTTTGTGTGGCGTTTGCCACCTGTTCTTTTCTGATGCCGCAACCAGTTCGCCGCCCCAGCATACGGCAATGCAGCCTTAGTATTTGCCACCTTAGCAATCGTCTCGAATTTCTTCCCCCAGTGGCCCATTCCATCGAATCCAATGTAATCTGGTAAAGTTGGATACATGTTACCATTAGGGTCTACATATTCAGTTATACCATCATGCTTATGTATATACCACCCATGTGGAAGCCACATGGTGTTATTTTTATTTCCAAGTTCCTCGAACCATTCATCGCCAACTTCATCTGGTCTACGTTTTATCCATTTATATTCCTGAGCATGTAGGCCACTTGAAGTTTCGTCAAATGGTTGAAGTGCCATAAGGTTTATATTACACCTTTTCGCATCTTGTATATCCTCTTCTGAAAATGGTGTGCGATTTGTCCGTTTTTGCCTCATCATATCGCTGAAACGTCCACATGGAACAATTTCTCTCGGTGCATTTAGTGAGGGTCTAGCATTACGTGATGGCGAAGTTGAACGCTTTGAGCCATATTGACCTACGCATGTATTGTAATCTGGATATAATTCTGATGGACATTGATTTATAATCTCTTGAGCCTTTTCGGGCGTTATACCGAGCATTTGAGATAGTGCTGTAGATCCGAGGCCCTTATAACCAGAATTGTATATGAATCTTTTGGCTGCAGTTTGCTTAGCGGTCTCGGCACGCGCAGATGATGTCGTTGTCGCTGCCATTATACCCTTTTCGGTAGCCTTTACAAGAGGGCTAGCCGCCGCCGCCGCCCACTAAGTTTTCTGAACCTGTGTTGTTACTGGTGACTTTTGAGGCGAAGCCAATGTTGGAAATAACTGTTCTAGAAGGCTAGGACTTTTTGGAGGCAGTAAGTTCGCTGCTTTGGGTCCACCAGTAGCACGCGAGACTCTTAGATTTAGACCAACGGGCATTTTAAATGCCCGTTGGCCGCCGGCCGCTGAGTCATTTGAAGGCACAAATTGCGGGGCAACGCCCCGCAAAGTGCCCGTTTCAAATGCCCAGCGGTCTAAATTTGACATATTAATCTCTTCCTACTCTAACAGAGAAATGTCACGTTGCAAGATGAATCGCTGGACAGCGTATAGCACGGCAAATAGCACAGCATCTAGCGCCTGTGAAAGGCCCGTGAATACAGAAGCGGCCAAGGAACTCCAGGCTAGGATGGCTGCAATGACCAAGGCCCGTGAGTCTCAAGATAAAATGTGGGACTCTTCAGACACTGGTCTAAACAGGAATTCACAAACAACTGTAGATAATGGCGCATCAAAAGACCCCAAGGTCGTCAACTTGGACCACCTCAAAACCTAGATTCCTGAAACCCAGCCACCATGAACGTTTATGGATTGGCAGAATACCAGATTCTTACCCTGATATTCTGCGAGCCCCAGCCGTTTCCTATAAGCCCGACCGCGATGATCCACGAATCAAGGCCAACCAATATGTCAGTTTCCTACGCCCATACCGGGGTGCACAGGGTCTTCTCCTCATAGGCCGGGAACAGCGACCCATTCTGATAGATGAGACGCAGCCGGATACTCCTCTCGTGGTCCCGATGCGCTTAGACCGTGAGGCAATTCTGGGGACCTGGATTTTCTCGGTGAGTCTATACGAGGCCGAGGGTCTGATTCATCTGGAGGACTGTATTGCGATGAATGGCACTCAACTTCGCTCGACGACACCCTTCAGTGATAGATACACTCATCTCCAGAAGTTCGTCGATACCGCCTGGTATCAAGATAAGCAGTTCCAACTCAACTGGGATATCCGTATTGTGAACACCTTTCCCCTCGAATCTATCCGTGCCGCTGCAGCCGGACTCAATGGCGGTCACCTGTGCCTCATGCCGAATCTGCCGCAATTCCGGCTCCTCCGTGTTGTGCCTATTGCACCGATTAGCCGGGAGCCAGCGACGCAGACAGGCCCGAGGGCCTTTATCTGCAAACCTGTCGAGGGAAAGCCGGATGTATATGATCTGTTGAATGAAGGAACTCATGGGTCTGATACAGTAGGACGTGCATCCATCCAGACACTATCAATTAGCCAGACACTCCAGCATCTCGCATCCACCGGCCAGCCCATACGTGTCATGGCCGAGTGGAATGTCGATTTCGAATCCTACGTGGTGACCACAGTGTTAGCGTGATATTTAGAGATGTAAGATAGATGGATAAACTCTCCTTCGAGAAGCATCAGAAATATGTCGACTTTTACAAGGCGCGCTTCGACGAAGGCGCAGCCGAAGAAGAGTTCTGGGGCCTCGGAATAGAGAATGAGTCCTACATGATGTTACAAGAAATGGACACAGTTTCGAAAACCTTTATCCAAAAGAAGCATGCAGCCGAACGCTATTCCGTCGATTATTGGAAGAATTTCAGGCCCCTCGAACTCATATCGGCTCTCGAAAGCCTTCCAGATACGATAAAAATACCCGTATATATCAACAGTTACCTTTTTCGCCACGCCGATCTCCTCGGTGAGGATACGATGACTTATAGTAAGAATCCCGAGCCAAATCCCCAATTCAGCGGCGAGACTATAGACCAATTCCTACAAAGAGTGAGTCCGACCTTCAATCGGCTCATGGAAAAGAATCTCATCTACGATGGTGATACCTTCGAATTCACGACATTCCATTTCTACCGCGCCACAGTGCAATCGACCATAAAGGAACTGGTCACTGTCAAGCGCATCTTCTTAGAGGAGATGAATCGACGCATCGTGTCCAAGTTCACGATATTCAAGCAGCCCCTCGTCTACCCTCCCCACAATTATGGTTTCGCAAAATTCCTCTCAAACCCTCTGAATGTGGCGACATGCAATAATGCCACCTACCACATCAACATAACTCTCCCCACGAAACTCGGGAAATCGGGCACGATCCTCAATCAAGAGCAATTCAAGGCTCAGCATGCCAATGCCATGCGCGCAATCCAGTGGATCGAGCCCTTCCTCATCTGTCTATACGGGACTCCCGACATATTACATGCACTGGATACGGCGTATTCGGCGGGCTCCCAACGTCTTACACTCAGTCGCTATATTGGCCTCGGGACATATGACACCGGTAAAATGGAAAAAGGGAAACTCCTCGACACGTTCAAACATGGCCCCGACAACTCCTATTTCACGAACATGCATACCGGCTCGCCATATAAGCCGCCTGAGACAATCGGCTACGATTTCAACTATAACAAGTTCAAGAACCACGGCATTGAAGTCCGCATTTTCGACTGGTTTCCCGAGGAGCACTTGGAGTCGATCATGAATTTACTCATCCTTCTGTGTCAACACAGCCTCCACCATACAATGGAAGACCCGCGTGAATGCTCTATCTGGATGGACTTCTGCGCGACGTCTATCCGCCAGGGCTCGAGTGCCAGTGTGACATCCGCGGTCTATCTCAAACTATACGAGGTCTTCACCTTTTCCACGGCCTCCTGCTGGCCGTTTTATTTCAATAAGAGTCCTGCGACCATCTTAGACAAGGTCGCCGGATACTTGTATAAGAAATACCGGTCCGACGCACTCTGTGCAAAGATGTCTCCCAACATGAAGCCTATCCAATTCACAAACTACAATGGCCAAGTGGCCAAGGTGTTCAAGGCCATGCTGGGAAAAAATTGAAGTTCGCCGCGGAGAAATACGGGGCACCACGAAACACAATGAACATCTTTGTGCTAAATCTAATCCCCAAACTCGCAGCCGAGGCCCACGGCGACAAGCATGTCGTGAAGATGATCTTGGAGGCGTGCCAGATGCTCTATACCGCGCACTGGACTGCCGTATACCCTGCACTCTTACAGGAGAGATCGGCCATAAAGATCGCCAAGGCCCACAAGGCACTCCCTGTACCGGCACACATTATGGAGTCCGCGCCGAAGCGCATAAATGCAGATGAGCCTGGCTATCGCCCGGTTCATCTTCATCATCCCTGCACAATTTGGGTTCGCGAGTGTCTGGGTAACTATATGTGGACCGTGGAACTGGCCCTCGCTCTCGCAGACGAATATGAGTATCGCTGGCCAGGTAAGGTCCATGGCTGTAGGATTCACGCGGAGTGGCTGAAGGCGAATCCGCCTCCAGGTATTCTGGCGGTAGAACGCAAGGGATTCGCCGTCGCGATGGACGAGATTTACCGAGTGGCCGGAGATCCGGTTGCGTCCTATATCCGATACTATCGGATTTCCAAGAAGGACCGGAATTTGACGGTCTATTCACGCCGGCAGGCACCCGCGTTTTTGGAGACCTAGACTGCTGAACATTTTTAGACCGCTGGACATTTCAAACCGGCACTTATGACCAATCAACTAGTATATATGTTTTTAAAGGGTCTATTTCAAAAGTTACTCCTGGAAAAAGTCCGGTAAGTTTTTCTTTGATTACTTCAAAGTGGGTTTTCCAAGGATTAAATAGTGCCAAAGGGTCTGCCGATGAATTAGTTTTAATATATGCTCTCCATTTATCTGGAAAATCAGTTCTAAAATTAGATATATCAACTTTCAGTATCGTGCCTGATAATCCTCCTAGATGCGGAACAGTACCTTGATAAGCGTGCATTATTATACGCTCTTTTATATTATCAATTATTTTCTCAATATTGTATGTTATAATATCTTCTTCAACATTTTTTTTAATGTTATGTAGTTGCTCACGAGATACTGGAAACTCCATTATGTATATACTAATGAAATAAACTTTATATGCTTAGTGCCCGTTTCAAATGCCCAGCGGTCTAAATGTTTAGCGGCCTAAACACAAAAACAAGGGAACCCTGTATATGGATATCCGTGACCAGTTTGGCAAGATTGTCGACACGAAAAATCTGGAGAAGAACGAGCAGGAACTCGCCAGGAAATATATTGAGCCTGGCGACACCGTCTTCGAACTCGGCGCCAGATACGGCTCCGTCTCCTGCATCATCAACTCGAAACTAAACCGGAAGACGAACCAGGTAGTGGTTGAGCCGGATGAGCGGGTGTGGGCGGCTCTCGAGAGGAATCGCGCGGCGAATAACTGCGAATTCCACATTGTGAAGGGCTTCGTTTCAAACAAGCCGCTGGGCCTCACCAATCTGGATGACTACTTTGGGGGCTATGGTGCGACCTTCGTAGATAACATGGAAAGCAAGACCCCTTCATATACAATGCAGGAAATCAGCGACAAGTATCATCTGAACTTCAATGTGCTCGTGGCGGATTGCGAGGGCTTTCTTGAGCGCTTTTTTGACGAGAATCCGACGTTTTATGATAGCCTGCGCCTCATCATATTCGAGGCGGATTATGAGAACAAGTGCAATTATAGGAAAATCCGGAATGCTCTGAGAAGCAAGGGATTTGTCAAGTTGCTGGAAGGGCATCAGAACGTATGGAAAAACCCCAACAAAAATTGAAGCCGGGGGACTTACAATTTGCGTATCTACTTTCGAAATGCCCGTCTTGAATTTCAAGGATTCTGCCAATATCCAGTTAAATAAAATCCCGGAGACGGGTCTTAGGCTGATGCTATGGGCCGGAGACATGGTCCACGGGGGCCTAACAGACATTGAGCGCCTTCCCGGCTACGACGTCTATCTCTGCTATGGGTTCACTCCGGGCCTCTATGAAAATGCATTCTATTTAGAGGCCTTAGATACTTCTGGTTCCAGTAGACACTATCTGTGTATTCTTGATGTCGACGATCAACAACAAATGTGCCGGTTCACGGACCTTTTCCGTGGAAAGTTTTCCGTCATTGATTCTGACTATTTTGGAAATACGCCCACTCTTCCATTTAAGGTATATTCAGACCTTCTGGCCTCTGGAGGTACTGCATTCCATACCGAGGGTATTAACTCCCTGAGAATGCCCCAGGAAGAATATCTCAATATCTTGGAGTTATTTGCACCCGTCTTGACGCAAGAAATCGGGGAGCGAAGACGATGGACGCGGGAACTTATCCAGGAGGCCATTGACAATAAATTAAGCCCCGGGTCTGCCTGGTCGTCTCCGGATTTGAAACAACCCTATTATGATGGACTGCGTGCGAAACAAGAACAATTCATACGTGACCAAGTCGCCCGCTCTGCAACCTTTTGGATGACCTTTAATTATAACAAGGACAATATCAAAGAATATTGGAATACCTTACCTATACCCATTCTCACTACGCCATTATTTGGCCTCGCTCCTGAACTCGAGTTTCTTCGGGAGTATATGGCCCAATTTCATGCATATCTTATTGACCGTGTAACCGCAATTAGAGATGACTCAATGGATGAAGGTCATGAAGACTATATAATATATTTAGACGAAGATAAATCACTTGATGATTCAATATCCCGATGCCAGAATATCTTGAAGAAACGAGCATATTGCCGAATGATTGGAACCTCGCCACTTCTTGTTCCTGCGCTAAAGTATTTCGTTGACACGAGACATAGGGGGTCACCAAGAAGAGTATATGGTGTAACTATTTCCAAGATCTAAGAATAGAAGAAATGCCTAGTCGAAATAGGAGTCGCAAAAATAAACAATTTGGAGGAGGCGCGGGTTCCGGCTGGACTATGGGCGGTCCACTCATATCATCGAGTCCAGGGGCATCCCCTACAATGGTGAATCAGCCATATGATGGCTGCCTGAGTGCACAGCGCAGTGGCACTATGTCTTTTTCAGACCAGGGTGGCCTCCCATATTCTCCCCTAATGAAGGGGGGTGCGTATACAAATAACTTGTCGGGAGTCGGCGGAATTGCCGGTTTCACCCAGATTGATCGCGATGCGTCCCACTGCATGCCGAATCACGCGAACCCGGCAATGACAGGCTCACCACTCCTACAATCGGGCGGATCCGCCACAGGTGTCAGCGGCGGTAGTATTGCTGCATCTGCCTCCCCCATCCTTGAGCAATATCCCGCCGCATACACCACTGCCCCCAGTCAGTTCAACAACTCCGTAGGTGCACCTATCCTACTAAATCAACCTCTGAGTGGTGAGATGCTGAGCAAGGCCTGCACACAGACGGCTGGGAGAAGGCGCAGACGCAATAAAAAGGGTGGCAAGAGCAGAAATCGTAAGACTAAGGATCGCAAGACTAAGCACTAATCGTCATCGACCAGAGCATATTCAATCTTTTTATTATTTTGATGCAAGGCCTCCTTCTCTTCATCATCGATATCCGCACTAGAATCCCGAATCTTGTAGCCGCATTTCCTATAATAGGCCATGCGCTGTCGAGATTGTGACTGCATTGACCGGTGAACATCCACAACATCCAAAATAATGGGGGCCACCTTCCTCTCCTCCGGCCTCTGTCTCAAGATGCGCCCCGTGCTCTGCTCAATCTTCTTTCTAGGACTCGCCATTAAAACCGTATTCAGCGTCTTGATGTTCATAGCCTCGCTCGCCATGGCATAGGTCGCCCACAATATCTGAGCCTCCTCCGCAGCGAGATCCCGGGTAGCGGTCTTCATGCCCCCAATATAATATCCCATCACACAGCCCGTGGGTTTCATAAGAGTCTCTAAGGCCTCCAAATGTCCAATCCGTTCACTCAATACCAGAATCCTTCTTGCCGGCTCCTTGATTAGATCCTTCAAGCGGGTCGCAATAAAGAGATTCCGCTTGTGGCAATTCACAATCTGCGTCAGCAGTCGCGCCAAGATGACCTCTCCCCGGAAATTTGTCGGCACATCCGTATATTCAATGTCATTGCATGAAAAGCGCATGACCTCCACGGTCACCGTCTCATCGGCCTCCCTCCGCTTCTCCCAGAATACTGGCTTCCCCAGATGCCACTCAAACACCTTCGTCAGACCGTCGTCTCGTGTCGGAGTGGCACTCAGACCGAGCATATGTTTCGTCTGCAACTTGCTCAGGACCTTACTGAAATGCTTGGCCCCGAGATGGTGGCATTCGTCAAAGATGGTGAATGCATAGGACCTCAAGACATTCTCCGGGATTTGGCGCTGCACGATTGTCTGGATCATACAGATTGTGCAATCGAATTCCACAGGGTCCACCTCGGCCTTGCTCGCCTGGAATCGCCCAATTCGAATTCCCGGAATTAGAGAATGCATCTCCCCGGCCCACTGATCCAAGAGAAACTCCTTGTCCACGACAACCATGAATCGCCGCCTCAGACGAAACGCGATTGCCACCGCCATGAAGGTCTTCCCTTTTCCACATGGGACACAGATCAGACCGTTAGCATCAGCATTGAGAAACTTACTGATAATTTGTTTCTGGTAGTCGTATGGCTTTCCGATGAATTGCAGATTCTCGGGAAGGGGGAGTCCGTCAGACATTACGGAAGACGCCGCCGGGCCCAAATTATCCGCAGCCCAGACTCTCGGAAGATAAAGCCGAGTAGCCGATTCCAAGTATACCGGAAACTCCGTATCCGCCATCGCATTATATCGAGACTGCTGGTTCTGGGGTTTCACGGTCAACTCCTTTCGGATTTTCGCATCTAACTCTGGATTGAGACCTGTCTTCAGAACGGCATATCCATGTGTAGTGAGAACACTGGTCATTCTATTTAATATACCTTCAAGAGGAAAGAACAAGAGTCAATTTTTAAGAGACTTAAATTTCGCGGTCGACGATAGATATGCCGGGTATGAAGGTTGATCGACAACAAATTGCCGTAATCATCGCATTACTCGTTGGCGTTCTTTTCGTGGAGCGTATATCGGAGACTCTCGGCAGGTCTCTTCATTCACTCCCTGTAAGGATTGCGGCCATTCTGATGATTCTCGGTTCTGTCTATTTTGACAGAGTTGTATCACTGGCTCTTTTCTTTTTCATTGTGGCCATCTATATTCAACATCACAACAATGATTTGATTGGCGTATCTAAACCAGTCTTCATGAACCCGTATGAGATACCCAAGGCCACACTTGACTTGAATCGCGGCGGATATACAGATGATGCTGGTGACGAGCCCGAGATGGTGGACTACATACCCCAGAATGGTGATAATGACAATGAGTTCAAACCAGTAGGCGAATCCCATGATGAAAAGGGCGTTATTCAGACGGAAATACTGGGGTCGAGGTCTCATATCCTCTTTCAGGAATCTATGCGCAACGCAGAGGCTATGAGTGATGGAAATAGCAATGGTAATGATCGTGAAAATGATAACTAACTTACCGACTTACTGACTTGTAAATCATAAAACATGAGATCGAGATACAATCTCATGTTTTATGATATTTTAGAGGTTACTTCGCTAAATCTTGCTTCGCTAAAGGTTACTTAGCAGATTTGCAGACTTCTGCGGTCTTTGCATAGTTTGAACTAGATAGGTCTATGCCACCTTTCCGCAACTCCTCGCAGAATTCCTTGTTGACTGGACCTGTGCCAGCAGTGGCACCTTTGGCGCCCCCGGAACCTGCGTCATAACTCATATCGTTTACACATTGCGCGTTTGGTTTTGTCAATGTGCGGTCCACATAATACGCCTTGCTAGCGCCGCAGAATGCCACGCATACCTTCAACCAATTAGAGATATCCTTATCCGATGAACCAGACTTTCTTAAATATTCAGTTATACTCTTGTCATCCATACAGTCGACCGGCATCTTCCCAGAAGGTGGCATATAATTGCACTTCAATATTACCGGCATTGTTCTGCCTGGAACTGGGTATGAAGCAATCGATTTCGTCGCATTTGCCTGCGGGCATACCAAATTATCCAAGGCCTTTATATTGTAACAACTATCCGCATTGGCGATTTCCTCATCATGAGACTGATATATCTTGCACTGGGGTTCCGTGGGCTGATATGGTTCCGAACCGTCCATAGTAGGTATAGATGCTGAGCACCCCTCTTTATTACCGGATCCTCTCTGCCATTTTCCGAAATAGTGCGGCATATTACTACTACAAAACCGGTCGGACCGCTTCTTCCATTCCCGCGTCATCCACTCAGAACAAGATTGAATACCCGATCCCGTATTGGGAGATAGACTACAGATATTCGTCCCATTGCACTTGTCGCCAACAACATCGCCGTCACAGCACATTGTATCGCCAGTGCTTGTTATATAAGAGGTAACACCCGATGGACAGGAGGTCATAGAAACTCCACCCGCAAAGCCCTCTTTTACAGGTGGCGTTATTAGGTTATTGATGCTAAGGAATTTACCGATGATCAAGGCTGATATTCCAATACATGCTATCCAAACTATAAATGGTATATAAGAATCCATCTAACCTATCACTCGCTATTTATTTTTTATTTTTCTTATTATCTACGCCTCTACCCATGAGAATCATAGTGACTATGTATACTATAATAATACCTGTAAATGTAACAAAATGATAATATTTATCAGGCAAGTTTTCCATGAAGTTCCGTATAACGTAGGAAAAATAGGCGACAATGAAAAATCCTCCTAGAAAACCCACTATATATAACATAGTCTCTTCGATGTCCTGGGATGATATATCACTTTTACTCTTTCTACCTGCCAGCGCTGCAGATAACGCCGGATCGCCTCCCGAAACCTCATTTGCCTCTCTTTCCATGATGCTACGAATATCCTCACCGGTAGTGGGATCAATCATGATTTGATCTTCCACTATGTCCTTTGTAGGGTCTATCGTGTAACACTTATATTGTTTATTGATGCTCGCCCGCTTCGGCACAATGGTCGCCTTTGCAATTTCTGCGAGCGATTTTCCCAGGAAG
>Ga0114969_10000817_pt1 | contig 26885 bp, 26 predicted proteins | sample M_130807_MF_Meta_FD_87316 | JGI IMG/M metagenome (GOLD analysis project Ga0114969, IMG submission 87316) | Freshwater microbial communities from Lake Montjoie, Canada to study carbon cycling - M_130807_MF_MetaG | ecosystem: Environmental > Aquatic > Freshwater > Lake | place: Lake Montjoie...
ATTACACCTATTAGCTTAAAAAAATTAGGTGAAGGGTTTAATAAATTAGGTACAAGTGTATCGGGCATTAGCGATGTAAGCGATGTTATAAAAAGTACAACTGATTTTGGAGCAAAAACTAAAGAAGCCACTGCTGCTATAGGCTCTATGGCTACAGCATTTAATGCAAGTACAGCTACCATGACGTCTTTTAACAGTGCAAGTGAAAGTGCAAAAGGCTTTCATGAGCAAGTACAAGTGTTAACCAAAAACTTAGGTTCGTTAAATACAATTTACGAGTTAGAGCTAAAAGAAAGTAATAATCATTTAAAAGCATTAAATAACTTTTACGGTCAAATGGCACAAGCTAGTCAGACAATGATGGCAAGTGTTGATGATGCACAAAAAGCAAAAGAGCAAATTGGGGTGTTGGCTAATAACTTGGGTAAATTAAACTCGGTTTATGGCAATATGCTAAGTGCAATGCAAGGAAGATAATAAAGCAGTTGGCGGTTTGCAGTTGGCAGTTTGCAATAAACTACTAAACTTCTAAACCCCTAAACTTCTAAACCTTTCTAAACGAAATTATATTAACTAACAACCGTAAATTAACAATACTATGGCTTTACCTAAAGAGCCCAGGCAGAAGATGATTAACATTATGTATTTGGTACTAACAGCATTGTTGGCACTAAATGTATCAGCAGAAGTTATTGAAGCCTTTAGAACCGTTGATAAAAGTTTGATTAAATCGAACACTAATTTAGAAACTAGTAACGAGGGACTATTTAAGTCTCTAGCTGCTAAAGTATCTGAAGCTGGAGTTGATAAAGTAAAACTAGCAAAATGGACTGCCCATGCAGGAACTGCAAAAAAATTATCAGATGATCTAAATGTTTATATCGAAGGATTAAAGAAAGAGTTGAAAACAGCATCTGGTTTAAAAATTGAAAATGGAGTTGAAGATTTTAAAATGGATGACTTAAATGCTTCATCTAGATTAATGGACAACGAAAAGAAAGGAAAAGACTTAGATGATAAATTAAAGGCTTATAGAGTCGCTATGTTAGCCATTGATCCTGAACTTGAAGCAGAATTTAAAAATACTTTTCCAGTAGAAGTAGATAATACAAAAGATGCTACAACACCAAGTTTTAGAATGATGCCAACAGTTGCCGCTGTTACTTTGTTAAGTAAATTTCAAAACAATGTAAAGAATGGCGAAAATCAAATTGTTGCAGCTTGCCATAGTAAAATTGGACAAGTAAAATTCATTTACGATAAGTTTGCTGCCGTAGTTGGACAAAGCTCTAACTATGTAATGCCAGGCGATAAAGTAAAAATTACAGCAGGTGTTGGTGCATTTAGCACTCAAGCCCAACCACAAATTACAATTGGTGGTAGTGGTGCTGCTGTAAATGCTGATGGAGTTGCAGAAAGAGAATTTACTGCAGATGGTGGTGGAAACAAATCTGTACCCGTAACTGTTACATATACTAAACCAGATGGTACTAAGGAAAGTAAAAGTTATACTATTGAATATACAGTGGGTACGCCCGGCGGGGCTGCTGTAATGTTGGATAAAATGAATGTTTTTTACATAGGTTTAGAAAATCCTATCACTATTGGTTCTCCAACAGGGTGGGATAAAACAAATGTATCAATGAGTGGAGGTTCTTTATCAGGTTCTGGCGGTAAACGTACAGTTTCTGTTACCACACCAGGAAAAGCTAGCATTACAGTTACTGCAGATGGAAAATCAAGTACGTTTGAATATAGAGTTTTAAGAGTTCCAGATCCAGTATTTAAAATTGGAGACGGTAAACCTCGTCAACCAACTGTTTCTTTAAAAAATCAACAATTTGTAAGAGCCGAATTAGAAAATTTTGTTTACGACACCAAATTTAGTATAACTAAAGCAACAGTATATTTTTCTGGTGCAGGTTTCCCATCTACTCAAATTGGGTCAATTAACGGAAATGGTTTAGGTGGAATTAGTGGTTTGTTACAAAGATGTCAACCAGGCTCATCAATTACATTTGATGCTGTAACGGTTACTGGGCCCGGAGGAAGTAGAGTAATTGACGGAAGAACATTTACTTGTTATTAATTAAAATAGATGTAATTCATCAAAAAAGATGACTATGAAGAAGTATATAAAATATGTTGTTTTGCTGTTGTGCTTTGGCATTTTTACAGTAAATGTTGCTGAGGCCCAAAAGAAAAAAGCAAAACCTCGTACAGCCACAAAAAGAGCCCCAACAAAAAAGGGAGCTAAGGGTAAAAAGAATGTAAAAGTTACTACCCCAACAACTGTCACAGAGCCCGTTGTTGCAGTTGCAGCTATTCCTTCTCCAGCATTAGAAGATAGTTTACCCGTTCCGGTTGTAAAGAAATCGTTACGTCCTAATGAAGCAGTTGAATCTAGTAACTATAATGATAAAACACCTTTACCTTACGAGCATTTAAGAGCAGAAGACGCACTTTTTCGCCATAAAATATGGAGAGAAATTGATACAAGGGAAAAGTTAAATCTGCCTTTTAGATATTCAGCTGATGATAACAACGGTAACCAACGTTTTATCTCTATTCTATTAAAAGCAATACAAGATAAAGAAGTAACTGTTTTTGATGCAATGGATGACCGTTTTACTACGCCTATGACAATTGGGGAGGTAGGAAAAAAACTAGGTGGAGACAGTGTGCCAGTGCCTATATTTGATAGTAATGGTGTACAAACAGGTGTGGTATATAAGAGAAATGAAATTAACCTTGATTCGTTCTATAAGTTTAGAATTAAAGAAGAAGTTATTTTTGATAAAGAAAGCTCTAGATTATTTTGGAGAATACTAGGTATTGCACCGTTAAAAAGAATCAGAATTGAATCTCAAGGATTAGATCTTGGCGAAACAGAATTGTTTTGGGTTTATTATCCAGATATGCGACCAATTTTTTCAAAATATGAAATTTACAATGGTAAAAACTTTGGAGCAAGAATGAGTTGGGAAGAATTATTTGAAGGTAGAATGTTTTATGGTAGAATAATAAAAAGTACCATTGATAATCCTTATGACAGGTTTATTAAAAACTATCCTGGACTAACAGATTACCCAATTTTACAATTATTAGAAGGTGAAAATATTAAAGATAAAATATTTAACTACGAACAAGATTTGTGGAGTTACTAGCCTTTACTAATTTAAATAATTAAACGCCTCGATTTTTTCGAGGCGTTTTTGTTTGGTTATTTTTTGAAAGTAATTTTATAAGTTACCATAAGCAACCTAGCTAGTATCAGATTTGTAAAAACTTGCACTAGTTATGTTTAGGAACGAAATATTTTATTTTCAAATAAAAATTACATTTGCAATTGTGGGTATACTTTAAAATAAGCTATAATTATCCCAGCTCTTTTTTTGCCTATTACTTCGGCTAATTCCTCAACAGTTTTTTCTTTTATTTGCTTTAACGATTTAAACTTTTTTAATAATAAAGCAACCGTGTTTTTTCCAATACCTTCAATCTGCTCAAGTTCATTATTAAAGGCACCTTTACTTCGTAAATCTCTGTGAAAGGTAATACCAAAAAGATGTACCTCATCTCTAACTCGGCGTATTAATTTAAGGCTTTCGCTATCCCAAGGTAATTTTATGGATTGTGTATCTTTTGGGAAAAAAATTTCTTCTTCATTTTTTGCTAAGCCCACTACTGAAGTAGTATTGGGTAAGTTTAAACTATGTATACTTTCCATAGCTGCACTTAACTGCCCTTTTCCACCATCAATAATAATTAATTGTGGAATAGGTTGTTGCTCATCAAGTAACCGTTTATAGCGCCTAAACACTATTTCCTTCATGCTAGCAAAATCATTTATTCCTTTTACGGTTTTAATTTTAAAACGCCTATAATCGGCTTTACTAGGCTGCCCGTTTTTAAAAACCACACAAGCCCCTACCGGAAAACTTCCCTGAAAATTAGAATTGTCAAAACACTCTATATGTAAAGGAGTTGCGGTTAATTTCAAATCTTTTTGTAGTTGCACAAGTACCTCTTTTTTTTGCGCTGCAGATTTATCTTCTAAATTCAGCATCTTCTTTTTTATTAACTCAAACTTAAAGTGGTTTACATTTTTTTGAGATAGCTGCAAAAGTTTTAGTTTATCTCCACCTTTTGGTGTGGTTAAAAGAATACCAGGCTCAGTATAATCAATTTCAAACGGAATAATTAGTTCAGTTGCTTCACTGTCAAATTGTAAACGTAAATCGCTAATAGCAAAAGCTAAAACTTCGGCAGCTGTTTCATCTAATTTTTTTTGTAATTGAATAGTTTTTGTTTTAATAATAGTACCATTACTTACTGCCAAATAATTTACATAAGCCGTATTGCCTTCTTCCAAAATAGTAAAAACATCTACCGTGCCTATTTTAGTATTTACAACCGTATTATGCGTTTCATACTTTTTTAAACGTTCAATTTTCTTTTTTACATGTTCGGCCTTTTCAAAGTTCATTTGTAGGGCATATTCTTGCATTTCGCTTTTAAAATGTTGTAGTACAGGTTGTAAATTTCCTTTAAGTAAATGGGTTAATTGTTGCAATTCGTTAGCATAATCGGTAGAGGTTTGTAACCCTTCGCATGGGCCTTTGCAATTACCCAAATGATACTCCAAACAAAGTTTAAATTTTTTTGCTATAATATTTTTATCCGTCAAATTTAATTTACAGGTACGTAACAAAATAGTTTGCTTAATAAAATTCATTAACTCCTTTACAGAACTTACAGAAGTATAAGGGCCAAAATATGTTGAGCCATCATTAATTTTTCTTCTCGAAAAAAAAACTCGGGGAAAGGGCTCGTTTTTTATTACTAAATAAGGATATGTTTTATCATCTTTTAAAGCAATATTGTATTTTGGTTGATGTTTTTTTATTAACGTATTTTCTAAAAGTAATGCCTCGTTTTCGGTATTTACAATGGTAAATTCAATACGCTTAATACGGCTTACTAACTCCATAGTTTTATAGCTTACCTTGTTTTTGCTAAAGTAGGAGCTTACTCGTTTACGTAAATGCTTTGCCTTGCCTACATAAATTAATTCGTTTGCAGCATCATAATATTTATAAATACCAGGTTGTGTAGGAATGGTATTGGCTAGTATAGAAAACTCTTGTGGTGTCATTACAATTTAATACTCCCAATTAATTTTCACTTCTTTATCAACTACAAAACTTCCATCGGCATTACTAGTTAAATAAACCATTTTGCAATTGGCATTACTATTCCAGGTAAGTTGTGTAGTTTTAGTTGCTTTTGTTTTTACTAAATAAATACGTTTTACATTGCCTGTTTCAGGCTGTATGTAAACGGTCCAACTGCTTAAACTTAAGGAATCGGGTAGTTTTTTTATAGGCTCATAGGTAAGGGTTACAGCATCTAAACTTTGGTCAACAAATTTCTTCTCTAAAAATAATTGAATCAAATTAGTTGAATCAATTTCTGGAGTAAGAAATTCATTTATTGCACTAGATAAGTCTTCTATTTTTAGCCAGCTACTATCTTTTTTATCCCCTTCAATAATATACTGAATAGGATTTAAGCCTTTTTCCTTTATTGAATAAAGTTGCCCTTTAATATAAGTTGTAACTGGGAAAAAGCGTTGCTTAGCTAAAGAATCTGTTGTTATGCTATTTGCAGTTAGGGGTATCTTTTTTTCATTTGTTGTACAACTGTTTAACAAAAGCATAAACGCACCTAAAATGGGGACATAAAATTTCATACGTAAAATTAAACTATACTGTTGTAAATAAAAAACTGGGAAAGCTTTGGCTTCCCCAGTAGTATGTTAAAAAGAGTTTGTTAAAAGCTTTTTGATACGCCAACTTTAAAACCAATATTATATAGTTTTTCCGTAACAGCTATATTTTTGTTATAGGTACTAAACAATTGGTATCTAAATTGTGGGCCAGCTAAAAAGTTTAAATCGCCAACTTTGTAATTAATGTAGGCCTCTGCAGCAGTATTCATATTAAATCTTCTTAATAAATAGGATTCATTTATGTAATATTTTCTATCCGAAGAGATTACATTTGGTTTACCGCCAAATACGTACGTTGGTTGTACAGATCCGCCAACAAATAAATCAAACCTTGCTTTATCTAAAACTTTATAATACCCACCCAACGGAATAGAAAGTTGATAAGTGGTGTTATGTATTTTATCAATAGCGTTAGTATTGTTAGCAATATAACTAGCTACTGAGCTATACTCAACTGCTTGGGTAGTAGGGTTATTAGTTGCTAAAGTAGTAGGCGATGGGTGACTTGTAATATTACTAGTGATACCGTAATTCGTTAAATTTAATTGTAATCCAGCTTTTAATTTTACTCGTTTTGAAGTTGCATAGGCAATATTAAAACCAGTTTCTATATTTAATGCAGCGTTATGCTTCATTGGATTAGCAGCATCAAAATTTGTTGCTCCAATTGTAGATATGGTTGTATTTGCTAAAAAAGGGTTAGCATCATATTGTGGGCCAGGTCTCATAGTTCTATAGCCTATACTAGGTGTTGCATAAAATTCCATGCTAGCATTTTTCATCCAATTCTTCTTCTTTGCATTTTTTTGTTTTGATGCCTCTTGTAAAGCTAAATTTAAGTTATCTTTTTTGCTTTGTTGTCTAATTTTATTTTCGTTTTGTGGTGATTTAGTAACAACGCTTTGAAACATATTTTTTGTAGTTGTAACTACCCCATTGTTATTTTTTAATTCGTTGGTAATAAACTCATCAATAGTAGTATTTTCTGATGAAGCCTCAATTTTAGTTATACTTGCATTGGTTTGTTTTGTATTGACTTTGGTAACCGAAGGTTTACTATTTAGTACTTCGCTATTTTTTGTTGGGTTATTGGTAACTACATAAAAACTAGTAATACTTGCTTTTTTACTATTAACGTTACTTTCTTCACGACTATAGGTAGGTGAACTTACTTTGTTACTGCTAGCTACTGAAGTCGATAATGTAGTAGGATTATTATTTTTTTTGTTGTTAATTAGATCTTTTGAGCTATCTATTGAGGTAACTTCTTGTGTATTTTTATTTTCTAAAGTGGCTAGTATAGTGTTATTTTGAGTAGTCTTTTTTTCTGAAGATAAACTAGAAGTAGGGTCAGTATTTTCGTAACCTATAAAAAACATTCCCGTAAATAAAATTAAACACATAAGTACCGAAGGCCATTTACGGCTAGGATGCAAATCGTTATAAATACTGTGCCAAACTCTTTTTGAAGGAATCATTTTAAAGTCATCGGCACTTTCCTTTATAAAGCGTTCAAAATTATTTGTATATATTCTCTTTTCCATTATGCACAAAAACAGTTAGGTAATGCAAGTATTTATCTTGGTGCAACTGCAGCTTGATAAATAATTTTTTCTTTTGGTTTTAGTATTATTTTTTTTCTTATTAAAATTTCTTCTAGCATTGCTTTAGCTCTTGTATATTGACTTCGGCTAGTACTTTCTTCTATATCTAACAACATACCAATCTCCTTATGAGAAAAGCCTTCAATAGCATAAAGATTTAAAACCGTTCTGTACCCAAGTGGTAATAATCTAATGCACTCAACCACTTGTTTGGCTTGCATTATTGAAGGAATCATATCTTCTCTTATGTGCAAGCCGTTTGCGTAAGCAATATCTAAACTATCCGAAAACTTTTTATTCTTTTTTAAAACATTTATACAAGTGTGTACTACAATTCTTCTTATCCAGCCCTCTAGCGATCCTTCGTTTCTATACTGAAACATTTGTGTGTACACTTTTACAAATCCTTCTTGTAACATATCTTCAGCATCTTCTCTATTTTTTGCAAAGCGATAACACACACTTAGCATTCGGGGGCTAAATCGATTATACAAAGCTTCTTGGGCAGATGCATTATTTTTAAGACATCCAGCTATCATTAGCTCTTCAGTCATATAAATTATTTAGTTTCCTTAAAATTAAGACAATTTTTGGTGTGAATATGCTGCTTAATAAAAAAGGATCAAATTTTAACATTTGACTCTTTGTCAAACTTAAACAATTGATAATTAGCAGATTAAAAATTACTTCGGAGTGCAATAATAAAACTTCTGCCTGGTGCCGAAAAGCCAGAAGCAAAATATCGGTAATTTCTATCAAAAATATTTTCTACACCAAGTTGTACCTGAAAACCCTTTTTTACAGTAATGGTAGTTTTAATATTTGTTGTTAACCAGCTTTGCATCCCATCTGCAGTGGCATATTGTGCATTATCTTCCCCATCGGCGTTATACTCATCAAGTTTTTTCCACCCATTGTATAACAAATAAAACTCTGCATTTATTTTTTTATATTGATAAGTAATACTTGTTTTTCCTAAAGTTGGTGGAATATGATCCAATGGTTTACGACCTACTTTTTTACTGACTAAACTGTACGATCCATTAGTTTGCTTTTCGTAAATACTAGAGTTCTTTGTGTTATCTGTAATAAAATATCCTTTTGTATAGGTTAGCGTACTTCTTATGATCAAGTTTTTTATTACTTCAGCATCAACACCAACACTAAAGCCATACACATTGGCTTTGTTTATATTTTGATTTGCTAATACTTGGCTTTTAACACCATTGTATAAAATAGAGTCTTTTCCGTTTAATGTGTAAGGTGCTTTTAGTATAGCATTTCTAAATAAATTGTAAAAACTTGTAAACTCAAAAGTTATTTTGTTATCAATTTTTTGCATAAAACTAATATCAATATTATACGTGTACTCTGGTTTTATAGCCGTATTAGGCACTACCACTTGGCTTGCTGATGTGCTGCTTTCAAATACTTTTGCCAAATCATCAATGTTTGGGGCCCTAAATGCAGATGAAATAGCAAGCTTTATACTTGTATTTTTAGTGTGATTGTATACCAAGCCTATATTGCCTGTAACTGCAAAATTAGTTTGCGTAACAGCAGTATCTGGTAAGTTAAAAAATGAGTTATCTAACACATTACTTTTTAAACGTACGGCTTGTAAACGAATACCATCGTTTAGTATTAATTTTTTATTATTGAAATGATGGGTGTGTTGTGCATACACACCAAAATTATTTAGTGTATTTTTTCCATCCGGATAACGAGTGTCTAATTTTGAAACAACGCCTGTATTTAAATTTTTGAGTGTAGCGGTAGATTTTACATTATTTAATTGCATATCTAAACCAACGATTAATTCGTTATTTGTCCAATTTTTTATTGCATTTATTGTTGTGCCAAAAACGTTTACTTTTTCTATTCTACTTTCAAATCTGTCGTAGCGTTTAAACTCTCTAGTTTGCCTACTTTCTTCAATGGCTTGATAATTAATATTGGCCTTAATACTATTAAAAAAACCTTTTGTATTTGCATCAAAAGTGTAAGCACCCATTACCCTCTTTTGAGGGCCATAATACCATTGGGCAAAGCGTAAAGTTGTTCCAATGCTACCACCAAAGTTCTTGGTGTCTTGTAGCCTATCGTACCTAGGTACATTGTTGCTGTTAGAGATTTGTAAATTTAAAGAATGACTTATTTTGTTTGATGGTTTATATAAAATTTTTTGAGTAATATCCCATTGTTTGTAGCCAGAAAATTTTTGAACTCTATCATCCTCATTAATCAATACAGTATCTATACCATTTATCGTGGCTACATAGGTACTTCTTCTTCCAAAATTTGGATAGTTACGATTATAGGTATTGCCCATTTTCAAATCGCCAAAGTCGCTAAAATTATACATTTGCATCCAAGCAATTTTTTTATTACCAATACTAGCATCTACATGTATTGTTTTTTCATTATTACTACTATTGTGTCTTACAAATCCTGTTCCTACAACTAACGTTTTAGTTGTTGTGGAAAGAATGGGTGCTTTAGTAATTAAATGTACAATTCCGCCTAAAGCATCGCTACCGTAAATGGTGCTAGATGGACCATACATTACTTCTACTCGGCTTAAAGAATTTTGATCGGTTGTTATTGCATTTTGTACATGCCCACTTCTATAAATTGCGTTATTCATTCTTACTCCATCAATAACTAGTAAGACTCTACTAGCTTCAAACCCACGTATTACAGGACTACTACCGCCTTGCTGGCTTTTTTGTACAAATATTTTACCCGTATTTAGTAATAAATCTCCAATGTTTTGTGTATTGGCGTCTGCAATTGTTTTTGATGTAAGCACATCAATTTTTTGTGCTATATTTTTTTTACTTTGAGAAATATTACTTGCAGAAATAACGACTTCCTCTAAACTAATCTCTTTTTTTGTTGAGTCTATTTGTTGTGCAATACTTGTATGCATTTGCATAAATGCAATAGCAAGTATATAAAGTTTTTTCATTTATACTTTTTGATAATAAAATAATTGTAAAACAACTAGGGGCTTTACACTTTTTACAAATAAAAATTATCAAAGCGTATTTGGTGGAGGAGTAGCAATTTCTAAACTTACCGTTAATATATTTTGTGTAGGTATAAAATATTTTATTTTGGGCGATAAAAAAAATAGCAGTAGCAGATTTGAATTGTTTTGGGAGAGTAGTAGTGCAGGATAGAGAAATTGAGTTATTAAGAGCTGCAAAGGCATATCTGTATTACTTTGATTGCCTAAAGCCAAGAATAATTTTTGCTTTATTTCTTTTTCTGCACTATCAAATAAGCCACTTATTACTAACGAATCATTTTTTTGTGTTACTTCTTTTATATCAAATAACTCACCCTGTACAATTAATTCTTTCCCTTGCTCCACCCACTGTATGTTCTTTTTTAAAAGCGTAATGGTTAATAACGAACACGCTTCAAGTTTTTCCTCCATTTCCGCTTTAATGCATTGTTGTTTTACTAAAAAATAAACACAAACTAGCATGGGCATTAAAACCATTGTTAGTAAGGGAAAAGCAAAAATATTTTTATTGTATTTAAACATTTAATTGCACTTATTTTACTTGGGGTTGGGTTGGTCGCTTTTTTAAACTATCCGCAGGGTAATGTGCTTCTATACTATCTCTTAATGCATTAACCCAATTGGTAATTATTTCTTTTTGTTGAGTATTAAGTTTCGCCTTTTTATGTATGTAGGTATAGGATTCTAGGGGCATTTCATTTTCACTAATTTCATTGCTTATTTCTTCTAGTTTTTTATATTGCCGCCCAATTTTATAACTACTAAACACACTAAAATTTAATTCTTTTTTACCCTCTTTTATATGATCATTTAGCCACCAAGCTATTGGCTGTATATTGGCGTACCACGGATAATTAGTATGGTTACTGTGGCAATCGTAGCAACTTGTTACTAAAATAGTTTGCACCTCATTTGGTACTGCATATTTTGTTGTAATGTCTTTTGCAGCAAGGTCTTTACTATTATTTTTTGTTGGTCGTATAAATTGAATAACAATAAACGCTATTAATAAAACTTGTGCAAATCGTTTCAATATTAATTTCATAAAATAAATTTAAGTGGTCAAACAATTCCCTGTCATTTCTTTTGGTATAGGTAAGCCCATCATAGTTAAGATAGTGGGTGCAATATCGCCTAATTTCCCTTGTTTAATTGTTCCTTTCCATTGGGTATCTAGTACAAATAAAGGAACTAGATTTAACGTATGTGCTGTATTAGGGCTACCATCTTCATTTATCATATAATCGCTATTGCCATGGTCGGCGGTTAAAAAAATGGTATAGTTATTTGCTAGGGCAGCTGTAACTACTTTTTCTACACAACTATCTACGGTTTCAACAGCTTTTATTACCGCACTCCATACGCCTGTGTGCCCAACCATATCTGCATTTGCAAAGTTTAAGCAAATGAAATCTGTAGGGTTGTTTTGTAGTTCATTTACAATAGTAGTTGTTAATTCATTAGCACTCATTTCTGGTTGCAAATCGTACGTAGCTACTTTTGGCGATGGAGTCATTAATTGTTTTTCGCCAACAAAAGGCGTTTCTCTCCCCCCACTAAAAAAGAAACTTACGTGTGGGTATTTTTCTGTTTCGGCAATACGAATTTGTGTTTTGCCCTGTTGTTCCAAAACTTCGCCAAGTGTATTTTTTAAATCATCGTTTTCAAAAACTACGTGTACGTTTTTAAACGTTTGATCGTATTGTGTAAGTGTTGTGTAGTGCAAGTTTAATTTGTGCATTCCAAATTCTACAAAATCATGTTGCGTAAGTACGTCGGTAATTTCTCTACATCGATCTGTTCTAAAATTAAAACAAATAACAGCATCATCATTTTTTATAGGTTGATAGCTGTTTAAATTTATAATTGGTTTTATAAATTCATCTGTAACATTATTTTGGTAAGATGTTTCTATACTATCAAAAATAGAATTGGATTGTTCGCCAATACCGTTTACCAATGCATCATACGCTAACTTTACTCTTTCCCATCTTTTATCTCTATCCATTGCAAAATACCTACCTGTAATACTTGCAATTTTACCTGTTGTATTATCTAAATGCTTTTGTAAATCTGTTAAATAAGCCAAACCACTTTTTGGGTCGGTATCTCTACCATCAGTAAAAGCATGTATATGTACATTGGTAAAGTTTTGTGCCACACAAATTGTTGTTAAAGCTTTTAAATGATATAGGTGTGAGTGTACGCCACCATTGCTTACCAAACCAATTAAGTGCAAAGGTTTATTGTTTTGTTTAGCATAAGTAATAGCGTTTAATAAGATTTTGTTTTTAGCAAATTCTCCCGTTTTAACCGCTACATTTATACGTTGTAACTCTTGGTAAACTATTCTGCCAGCGCCTAAGTTTAAATGCCCAACTTCGCTATTACCCATTTGCCCTTCTGGTAAGCCAACTTCTTCGCCACAAGTTACCAAAGTGGTATTTGGGTATTGGGTGTATAAAGAGCTTACAAAGGGCGTTTTAGCATGTTGTATAGCATCACTCTTGAGTATTTTTCCTAAACCCCATCCATCCATAATTATCAACATTACTCGTTTACTTATCATTTGGTAAAGCTAATTTATTTTACACTATTTTTTTATTTTAACGTTTATTCAGCTACAGTTTTTAACTTTAACTCAACTTGGCATACTTTTGGTAAAATAGGATAAGAGTAAAAAAAGCAACATGAAACAGTTTTTAATTTTAATCTCCATAGTAGGGTTATTTTCCTTTACAAAATCTATTGGTTTTGATGAAGTTATTATTGCCTTAAAAGAAGGGAATGCTAGTAAAATGGCTCAACAATTTGATAAAACCATCGAAATTTCAATTCCAACTAAAAGTGATTCTTATAGTAAAACACAGGCCGAAATGATTTTAAAAGACTTTTTTAGTGCAAATGGGGTTAAAAATTTTACCGTTTTACACAAGGGAGAAAACAATGGATCGAAGTACTGCATAGGAAATTTAATAACCCGTAATGGTACCTTTAGAACAACTATTTATATGAAACAAAAAGCCGATAAACAACTTATACAGGAAATTAGTTTTGAAGCGGCATAACTAAAAAATATTTTTTACCAGATAGCTCCAAAATTTTTGGAGCTTTTTTTATGTACTTTCTTAGCTTTGTTTTATGAAGTACGATGAACAATTACAACATCTTATAAAAAATGCACTTGCCGAAGATATTGGAGATGGAGATCATTCTACCTTATCTAGTATTGATGCAAATGTAAAAGGTAAAGCAATTTTAAAAATTAAGGAAGATGGAATTTTAGCTGGGGTGGAAGTGGCTAAAAAAATATTTACTTATGTACAACCCAACATCCTCTTTACTGCTTATAAAAAAGATGGCGACCAAATGAAATTTGGCGAAATTGCTTTTGATGTTGAGGCTAATGTACATACCATTTTACAAGCCGAACGATTGGTGTTAAACACTATGCAAAGAATGAGCGGCATTGCAACATTAACAAAAAAGTTTACCGATAAATTAAAAGGTTATAAAACAAAACTATTAGATACCAGAAAAACTACACCCAATTTTAGATTGTTAGAAAAAGAGGCTGTTAAAATAGGTGGAGGTACAAATCATAGATTTGGATTGTATGATATGATTATGTTAAAAGATAACCATATTGATTATTGTGGCGGAATAGAAAAAGCAATCAACAAAGCCTACGACTACTTACAATCTAAAAAAATGGATTTAAAAATTGAAGTAGAAACAAGAAGCATTGATGATGTAAAAAAAGTGATGGCTGTTGGTAAAGTAAATAGAATAATGTTAGATAATTTTACACCAGAAAAAATTGTTGAAGCGTTACAAATTATTAAGGGAATATACGAAACAGAAGCTAGTGGAGGAATACAGTATGATAACCTTGAAAGATATGCTGCTACTGGTGTTGATTACATTAGCAGCGGTGCAATAATACACCAATCCAAAAGTTTAGATTTAAGTTTAAAAGCGGTATTAATAGGATAATCTACTAATTTCCGTGTTTCTGTGGCAAAAAATGATAACATGAAAAAAATAAATTCGCTTAGCGGCTTGGTTTACTCAACCGATCCTAATTTTAAAATAGAAGAAGAAGTTATAGATGTTGAAACATTGCCTACATCAAAACAAAAATTAAAAATTAAACTAGAAACCAAGCATAGGGCCGGTAAGGCGGTAACCTTAATTACAGGTTTTATTGGTAAGCAAACCGATGCAGAGGAGTTAGGAAAAAAACTAAAATCATTTTGTGGTTCAGGTGGTAGTGTAAAAGATGGCGAAATAATTGTACAAGGGGATAATAGAGAAAAAATAAAACAATGGCTGAATAAAAATGGCTATCCTACGCTTTAATAAAATACGTAAATTTGTGTAATATGTTTAAAATTACCGAAGGCATAAAAGTAAGTGTAGAAACATTTTACCAACCCGATTATAGCAATATAATCAATAACGAATTTATGTTTGCGTATAAAATAACTGTTGAAAACAATAATGCTTTTCCTGTAAAATTATTACGCCGCCACTGGCATATTTACGATAGCAATGGTACCTTAAAAGAAGTGGAGGGCGCGGGGGTTGTTGGGGTACAGCCTCAAATAAACCCAACAGAATTTTATCAGTACATAAGTGGATGTAATTTGCGTACCGAAATGGGTAAAATGAATGGTAGCTATTTGATGCTTAATCTTAATACCAAAAAAACCTTTGATGTTACCATTCCATCTTTTAACATGGTTGTGCCCTATAAGTTAAACTAAACTATGCATTTTAACCTTTTTGATGTACCTTTAAACTAGTATATAATTTTGTTTAATTACATAAGTAAAACCAATGCCAAAAATCACATTTTCCAACAAAAATAACGAGTTTTATCAAAGTTTAAAAACTTCGGTAGATGAATACTTTGAAACAAAAGGTATTAAAAAAACCGGTGATTGGAGATTGTATATAAAAACAATTATTTTGGTAAGTGTTGCTATTGCAACATACTTTACCATAATGCTTGTACCAATGAGTGGTCTGCTTACCCTTAGTTTATGTGGATTATTAGGTTATACATTTGCTTGTGTAGGCTTTAGTGTAATGCATGATGCAAACCATGGTAGTTACTCTACCAAACCCTTGGTAAACGATTTTTTAGGGCTTAGCATGAATTTTATGGGGGCCAATGCCTATTTCTGGAAACAAAAACACAACATCATTCATCATACCTATACCAATGTAGATGGGTTAGATGATGATATAGCAAAAAGCCCTATCATTCGCCAGTGTGAATCGCAAAAATGGGTGCCTGCACACAAAATTCAACATATTTATTTACTACCAATTTATGCGTTGTCATCAATATTTTGGTTATTTATAATGGATTTTACAAAATATTTTACCCGTAAAATTTACACTACGGATGCTTGGAAGATGACGATTAAAAATCATATTGTTTTTTGGACAACTAAAATTTTATATCTAACTGTTTATATGGTATTGCCAGCTATAAAATTTGGCTTTTTCCCTTGGTTAGCAGGTTTTTTTATTTTGCATGCCTTTATGGGGTTAACCTTATCATTGGTTTTTCAATTAGCTCATGTAGTTGAAAATACAGAGTTTGAAACCATTGCATTAGATGAAACAAAACATATTGAAACTGCCTGGGCAGAGCATCAAATAAAAACGACTGCAAATTTTGCAATGGATAATAAAGTGATCAGTTGGTTTGTTGGTGGCTTAAATTATCAAATTGAGCATCATCTTTTTCCCAAAGTAAGTCATGTACATTACCCAGCTATTAGTAAAATAGTTAGGGTAAAATGTAAAGAATTTAATTTGCCGTATAATTATTATCCTACTTTTTTTACTGCTTTAGCATCGCACTTTAGAGTAATGAAATGGTTAGGACAAAATGAACCGGTAACCGTAACGCAAGCACAAGCTGCTTAAGGTTTATATTTAGTTTCTGTAAAAAGGGTATCGTTATCTAACTGCATTAATTGTTGTAGGGTAGTAGAGGAGTTTTTGCTCATATACTTTTTTACAATTTGCCAACCAGCATAGCTACCAATATTACCTGGCGAGGCATCTCCTAACTCTTGTGTTTTAGGGCTTTCACCAATATAGTTTTTAATAATATTATTGTCTATGGTTTGTAAAAAACTGTTTTGTACAAACAAATCCCAAATTGCTTTTTCGTGTAGGTTGCAATCTTTTAATTGCTGCGTGGTGTAGCCAATCAAATTGGCAGGGTTTGCTTTTGGTAAAATTTTTTGTAAAATGTACAAATGCTTTCCTTTTTCAATCATTTGCTGTACAAGCGTTTTATCTTCTAATTTTTCTGGAAAAATATCTAGTACAATATTTTTCATAGCATTAACTGTAATGTAATCTGGCTCAAATCTATCGGTAATGTAAGAAGGATACACTTGTTGTACCATTTCTGATTTATATAACGAAAAATTTTTGCCCAAGTGATGTTGTAGTCCTATAATAATGGCATCGTCCGATAAAATATCGCCATACCCATCTAATGGTCCTATGTAAGTAATTAAATTGGTTGGTAGTTTGTACGATGGAAAGTAGTGTTTTATAAACTTTAGTCCTTCAATTATTTTATTTTCATATAACGAAAAAGTAAAAAACACTTTTTTACTACTATCGTAAACGGGTTTGTAGGCCGTTAAGAAACCTTGCAAATAATTAGCAACAGTATCTTCACTCCAAGCAGGGTTAATATTTAAAATAATAGCAAAAAAGTTTTCGCCAAAAGAAGGATAGTTAGCCTGTAATTTGTTTAGTTTGGTAATTAAGTTACTGGTATCTGCTTTAAACAAATCTTCCTCAAACCGCTGGGTTTTAATGGCTATCTTAATGTTTGCTACATTAGGAGTGTTATCATTGTTGCATCTTGCAAAAAATAGTAAGGCTATAATTGTTATAAATGCTATTCTCATTTTCTTAATTTAACTTTACAAAGTAAACAATCTTTTATCAAACGTAAATACTCCTCTTTAGGAGCTTGGTGTTTATGAAAATATTTTTAGCGCAACAAAATTATCATATAGGCAATTTTGAAAGTAATACACAACAAATAATTGCTGCCATACAAGAGGCTAAAAAACAAGGAGGCGATTTAATTGTATTTAGCGAATTAAGCATTTGTGGCTATGCACCAAAAGATTTTTTAGAGTTTGATGATTTTATACAAAAATGTTATAGTGCTATAGATGAAATAAAAGTATGTGCAGATACTATTGGAGTGCTAGTTGGTGCCCCAGATAAAAACCCGATTAACCAAGGCAAAGATTTATTTAATGCTGCCTACCTTCTTTACAACAAAGAAATAAAAGCAGTAGTACATAAAACCTGTCTACCTAATTACGATGTGTTTGATGAGTACCGATATTTTGAACCAGCGTATAGTTGGCAAGTAATAGAATTTAAAGGAAAAAAATTAGCAGTTACAGTGTGTGAGGATATTTGGAATTTAGGCGACAACTCTTTATATCGTATTTGCCCAATGGACGAGTTGATGAAACAACAACCCGATGTTATGATAAATTTATCTGCATCGCCATTTGATTATACACACGATGAAGATAGAAAAGCTAACATTAAAGCTAATGTTACAAAATATAAATTACCCTTATTTTACTGCAATGGGGTTGGTAGTCAAACAGAAGTTGTATTTGATGGCGGAAGTTTAGTATTTGATAAATTTGCAAACTTATGTGGGCAATTACCTATGTTTGAAAGTAGTTTGCAATCCTTTATTTTAAATACGGATGGTACTATTGACGCACCTATTTTGGAAGAATCAAATAAATTACCTACCGAAGAGTTAAACCCAGCAACATTAAACGCGAACTTACATATTGAAATGATTTATAAAGCCCTATTGCTTGGTATAAAAGATTATTTTACTAAAATGGCCTTTACAAAAGCCATAGTAGGCAGTAGTGGAGGAATTGACAGTGCTGTAACGCTGGCCCTAGCATGCGAAGCGTTGGGTTCAGAAAATGTACGAGCTATTTTAATGCCATCTGATTATAGTACACCGCATAGTGTTAGCGATGCAGAACAATTAAGTAAAAACCTAAAAAATCCTTACGATATTATTTCAATTAAAAATATTTACGAAAGCTTTTTAAATGAATTAAAACCAACCTTTAATAACTTACCCTTTAGTGTAGCCGAAGAAAATATTCAAAGCCGTACTAGAGGTAATTTATTGATGGCAATAGCCAATAAATTTGGATACATCTTATTAAATACAAGTAATAAAAGCGAATTAGCTACAGGCTATGGAACGCTGTACGGCGATATGGCAGGCGGTTTAGGCGTACTAGGCGATTGCTACAAACTACAGGTTTATGCTTTAGCTAAGTACATAAACCGTACAACAGAAATAATACCCAATAACATTATTACAAAAGCCCCAAGTGCCGAGTTAAGGCCTGCGCAAAAAGATAGCGATTCGTTACCTGATTATTCTATACTCGATAAAATATTATATCAATATATAGAAAGGCGGCAAGGACCAAACGAAATTAAAGCACAAGGATTTGAGGCAACATTAGTTGATAAAGTATTAAAAATGGTAAATATGACCGAATACAAACGTAATCAATTTTGCCCCATTATTCGTATATCGCCAAAAGCATTTGGTGTAGGAAGAAGGTTGCCGATAGTTGCAAAGTATTTGAGTTAAAAAAGGGTTAAACTTTTTCTACTACCACTGCAGTGCCGTAGGCTAATACCTCTGTAACACCTGCCATTACTTCGTTTGCATCGTAGCGCATGTTTATTACAGCATTAGCACCACGTTCTGTAGGCCTTTTGGTATAAAGTTTAGGTCTATTTTATAAAAAGAAAAATTAACTTTCATAAATTATTGAAAATTCAATAATTATACTATCTTTGTCTTATAAATAATTGAAGGATGAAATTAGCAGAAGCAAAAGCACAATTTATAAGTAGTTGGGGAGCATTTGCTACACATTGGGGTATAAATAGAACTATGGCACAAATACATGCGTTATTGCTTATATCCCCAAACCCTATTACACAAGATGATATTATGGAGCAGCTAAATATTAGCAGAGGTAATGTAAATATGAATACAAGAGAGTTGATTGATTGGGGCTTGGTTGATAGAGTTTTAGTACCTGGCGAACGTAAAGAATTTTTTAGTGCCGAAAAAGATATATGGAAAGTAAGTACACAAATTATTAAAGAAAGAAAGCGTAGAGAGTTAGATCCAATGCTTAAGCTATTAGCACAATTAGAAAAAATTGAGGGAGATAAGAAAGATAAGGATACCAAACAATTTATAGATACTGTACAAGGGATAAAAAAATTAGGTAGCCAAGCAGATAAAATGTTGGATGTTATGATTAAAGCAGAGGAAAACTGGATAACCGGTTCGCTACTAAAGTTCTTTAAATAAAGAGTAATTAATTAAGCTAGATTTTTCTGGCTTTTATTTACTGCATATTTTTCAAATATTATTAAAAATTCAAAATATGCAGTGATGAAAAAATTTAAACAAATTGAGTTTTATGTCAGCGTAACCTTGTTGATAGCGAGCTTAGTGTAAACTGTTCTTACCCAAAATAATACATTTATATGTGCTTATATGGTAGTTGGTACTTGGCAAGTAATTAGTATGATGGGGCATACAAAAATAGTTGCTTTACTAAAAGGGTGGACGCAGGTAAATCTATCATTTTACAACCGCAAGCATAATAGGGATTACTCTACTAGGCTTTGTATTTTACCAGTTACTTTTTATTTTTGTTATATTACTTTTTGTAGCTCCTTTTATGGCAATAGGGTATACTTATTTATGCTACAATGACTCATATATTACAATGAAACGGCCATTGGATGATTTAAAATAAATGGGTTTGAAATCAATTTTGAACTTATACGAAATTAAAACTAACTGCAACTTGCATTAGCATGTTTTTACTTTATTTAATGCTGTAACTTTGTAAAAATGAATATACAACCGACAATATTATTTGATGGAGTCTGTAACTTTTGTAATGCTGCTGTAAACTTTGTAATTAAAAGAGATAAGCAAGGCGTACTAAAATTTGCTGCTTTACAAAGCAATGCTGGGGTACAATTATTACAGCAATATAATTTACCAACAACCGATATGAAATCGTTTGTGTTTATTGAAAATGGAATTACCCACACCCAATCAACTGCTGCACTAAAAGTATGTAAATATTTAGGTTGGGCATGGCCTTTATGTAACGTTTTTATATTAGTGCCTAAGTTTGTTAGAGATGGTTTATATAATTGGATAGCAAAAAATAGATACAAATGGTTTGGCCAAAAAAATGCTTGTATGATACCCACACCCGAAGTAAAATCAAGATTTTTAATATAATGAATAAAAAAACATTAGTAATAGGTGTCTCAACAAACCCAGAACGATATAGTTATTTAGCAGTAAATAAATTACTTAAACATAAGCATAGTGTTTTAGCAATAGGATTAAAGAATGGTACCATTACTTCTGTGACTATAGAAATAACTTTACTGCCGTATGAAAATATTGATACGGTTACACTTTATGTAAATCCTGCCAACCAAAAACAGTACTATAGTTATATTATTTCTTTGCAACCTAAGCGTATAATATTTAACCCCGGTACCAAAAATAGTGAATTTGAAAAATTAGCTCTCCAAAATAACATTGAAGTAATTGAGGCTTGTACCTTAGTTATGTTATCTACAAATCAATATTAATCGTATTTCTACTTTTATCCTATCGTATATCTACTTGCCTTATTAATGCGGGTGATTATGGTAGCTTTGGTGCATATACTTTTTCGGGCACAAGTTACCTATACCTAGCGTGGTATTAAATGGTTCAACAACAAAAGGAATACAATTGATATTAGTAACAAAGCAAATGGTATATTTATACTGCAACTATTTGCCCAATCCAAAAACCAAGTAGAAAAAATTATAAAAAACTAAGGTAAATTCATGTCTACATTAAAGGAATAACAGCAATGTTATCCTTTTTTTATTTTTGGTATAAAGTAAATCAGGTATACTAAAATAACCGTAACTTTAAAAAACCCTTTTTTATGTTATGGAGAAAATTTAATGGAGATCTCATCAAGCTACCTATTAAAGATGCAGTAGAAAATGCCATCAAAAAAGAAACTACCGATGGAAATAAGCTAAAAGTTTGTATTGGTACCGATAGCCAAGTAAAAGGTAAAGAAACCGAATTTGCAACCGTAATTGTTTTTTTACGAGAAGGCAGGGGAGGTTTTATGTTTATTCACAACGAAAAAACATTGCATAAATACAGTATTAAAGAACGTATGTTGGTAGAGGTAGCAAAAAGTATTGAAATTGCTTACGAATTATGTACTTTATTTACTGAACATAATGTAGATATGGAAGTACATGCCGATATCAATACTAATCCACAATTTAAAAGCAACGAAGCATTACGAGAGGCTATGGGCTATATTTTAGGAATGGGCTTTGCTTTTAAAGCCAAGCCAGAGGCCTTTGCTAGTAGTTGTTGTGCAAATAAAGCAGTCAATTAATTTACTGGCTTTTTTGTTTTTCGGCATAACCCAACTATCTGAGTAGCTTTTTAAATTTGCATGTATAGAGCCCATCAGCTGCCTGCTTTTCTTTACCTCTTCAATAGAGCATTATCAATCATTTTTTTGTTTGCCCAAACGAACAAAATGAGGTTAAAAGTAAAAGATTAAACAGGTGTTTTTTATCTAATTTTTTATCAAAGAAAGGAGATCTGGGAAGTAAAAATATACCTTCTATTGGGTATTTATTTCATCTATAAGTGCTAATATTTTATCTTTCCCTAATTTTTTTACAGCACTCGTTACAAAATGTTGCGGTAAAAATTGCCAAGTTTTTTTCATAGCTTCTAAAAACGATTTTACATTTTTACTTACAATGGCTTGTTTTTCCTTATCACTTTTAGTAAAAATTAATGCAAAGGGAATTTGCCATCCTTTTAATTGTTCCAAAAAAGCTAGGTCAATTTTTTGTGGAGTATGCCGGGCATCTATCAATACAAAAACTAAACTTAAGTTTTCTCTTTTACGTAAATAGTTTTCAATCATTTGCTCCCAACGGCGGCGGCTACTTTGGCTTACTTTTGCAAAGCCATAACCAGGTAGATCTACCAAATACCAATGATCTTGCTTATCTGCTTTTGTATGGGTAGAGGTTGAATAAATTTCAAAATGATTAATAAGTTGTGTTTTGCCTGGCGATGCAGAAGTTTTTGCCAGTTTTTCCATACCACAAAGCATATTAATTAAAGAAGATTTGCCCACATTACTTCGTCCAATAAATGCATATTCAGTTTTATCGGGTAAGGGGCATTTATCAAAAGTAGGGCTGCTAATAATATATTTTGCAAACTTAATAACCATTCTGCAAATATACAGTCTAAAAAAGCTTATGAGTTATCAATCCTTTAACCTAAGGATAGTTCAACAACAGCACCAAATAAAATTGTAAATAGTATCTTTGTAGCTAATGACAGATTTTGCACATGATAGCGTAGTGCCGTATAAAAATGCGGATCAAAGTAAAAAAGAGCAAGTAGCTACTATGTTTAATGATATTGCAGGCAAATACGATTTTTTAAATCGTTTTTTAAGTGCAGGCACAGATATAGGTTGGCGAAAAAAGGCATTGAAGCAATTAGAGTCAATTGATGCTAAAAAGTTGTTAGATGTTGCCACTGGCACTGCAGATGTAGCTATTATGGCAGCTAAACAATTTAAACTAACAAAAATTATTGGTATTGATATTAGCGATGGAATGTTAGATGTGGGCAGGCAAAAAATTGTTAAAGCCAATTTGCAAAACACTATCGAATTGTTAAATGGGGATAGCGAAGCAATAAATTTTCCTGATAATACGTTCGATGCCGTAACTGTGGCATTTGGTGTACGTAATTTTGAAGATTTGGAAAAAGGCTTAAGTGAAATAAAAAGAGTATTAAAACCCACGGGTAAACTTGTGGTTTTAGAATTTAGTAAGCCTATTTTACCAGGTGTTAAAACAATGTATAATTTATACATGAAAATTATAACGCCAACTGTTGGTAAAATGATTAGTAAAAACAAAGTGGCGTATGCTTACTTGGATGAAAGCATACAAAAATTTCCGGAAGGTAAAAATTTTATTACTATTTTAAATAATATAGGTTACACAAATACCTATTCTAAAAAATTGAGTTTAGGCATATGCAGTATTTATTGCGGAACAAAATAACTTTTTTATTGGGGCTTATTTTAGTTTCAACTTCAACTGCTTTTTCTCAAAATGCATTGGATTTAAACTTGCAAGACCATGATAGCAAACGTGTACACTTTGGTATTAACTTAGGCGTAAACCGTACTAACTTTAATTTTCAACATCACCCAATTTTTTTAGGGCAAGATAGTATTATGGCTGTAGAAAGTATAAATAGTACTGGACTTAACCTTGCCTGGTTAGTTAATCTTAATTTAAGTGAGCATTTTGATATTCGTACTTTTCCATTAAACCTTACGTTTACCGAAAAAATATTTCAATACACGTTAAAATACCCAGATAAGCCTGCAGGGGAAGATACGATTACAAATAAAAAAATTCAATCTATTTCGTTAACCTTACCCCTACAATTAAAATTTAGTAGCGATAGAATTAATAATTTTAAAGTATACATGATGGCAGGCGTTAAAGGTGAATTTGATTTAGCTTCTAATGCTGGTGCAAGAAAAGCTGAAAACTTAATTAAACTAAACAAATTTGATTTTGGCGTAGATGCTGGTATTGGCTTTCATTTTTACTTTCCTATGTTTGTGCTTACACCAGAGTTAAAAGTTGGTTGGGGCTTGGGCAATTTGCATAGCCGAGATAAAAGCCTCAAATTCTCCAATGTAATTGATAGAATAAACTCTCGTGGTATAACCTTTTCGTTAACGGTAGAGTAGTATTTAACGTTTGCAACCTTGTTCATAATTTTATAGTCTGGTGGCGTATCAAAATTACTATACTCATCTAAAAAATATTTGTACTTAGTTGTAAAGTAGCAATTATGATATCCACTAGCATCGGTAAATCGGGCAACCCGTTTAATGAATTGTCGCCCCGTGAATTTGAAATTGTTTTCTTATTGCTGAATGGAAAAACAGAAACCGGTATCGCATACACATTAAGTATTCAAATATCAACTGTAGTTATCCATAAAGCCCGTTTGTTTTAAAAACTGGCTGTTGCCAACATTTTGGAGCTGAAAGAACTGGCTACTACTTATAACTTGTAAAATTTTAAGTTACTTTTTTTGTTTAATAAAATTCGGGGCAGCGTACTTTTTTTAACGAAGAATTTTGGATGCTGCTGTACCCTTGATAAGAGATTGTTATTTCGAATGAGCCTCTGTATTGCGATGCTGTTTTTAATTTGCTGATGTTTACATCGTAGTTTATGCCCAATCCCAATTTGTTATAATCTAATTTAATAACCGGTATCAGCGCATCTTTGTAACGATAAAATAATCCACCGGATATAGCAATTTTTTGGTTTTCGGTACCCTGTAAAAAATCATGACTTAGTAATAAGCCGCCCTGTATTTGACTGGCACCTCCCTGCATAAAATAATCAGCATAAAAAATAACTTTATCTGCATCATTTATCGGTTTTGATAAACCTGCATTGATCACCCATTTAGGATTTAAAACGATGTCGTATTGTTCTTGAAAAGCAACTTTTGGTTTTGTAAAGTGAAACAACCCGGCACCAACATAATACCGTATATCTCTTCCGACAACACTGTTGAAACTGAGGCCGGCTGCAATATCCCAATATGTAAAACCAGTATTGGTAAAAACCTGCTTTGTGGGGTTGACCGGGCTATATGATCCGTTTACAAACTGATCATCAAAACTTAATTGCGATGGATCAAAGCGCTGCATAACGGGGCCTCCCATCAGTCCGGCAGACAGGTAAGTGTCTTTTTCGCTGTTGAGAGATTTATGAAAATTGAAAACCGGAAAAACCTGTGTTCGCAACAATCTTGAGTCTCCGGCTATATCATTGGTTGTCTGTAAACCAATGGTAAAATAATCATTTGAATTGCGGGAGATTGTTTTTTTAAACTCTAAACCCAGGCCAATGGTGCGGTAGGGTACGGTTACACTTTGCCATTGGCTTCTGTATGCTGATGTGGCCCTTATATCACCTGCAAAAATTCCTGCAAGTGCCGGGTTCCGGAGCAAAGGCAATTCATAAAACTGCGAAAAATTAATATCCTGGCTGTTGGCATAATTTGCAACCAGCAGCAGGTAAAAAATTATTTTATATTTTATTATTCTTTTCAACTAATAAATTATTTCAGTAAGGTTGTGTTTCCTTTATAAGTATATACCACGTTATTATCACAGATCACTTCGGCGGTATAAACAAAAACATCAGGTGTTGCCGGAATGCCTCTTATTTTTCCATCCCAGCCATATTTTATATCATTTGGGTTGAAGTTTGTTTTCTCAAACACCAGTTCGCCCCAACGGTTAAAAATTCGGAAAGTTTTTACAAAAATTCCTTTACCCCTTACCATCAATATATCGTTCAGGCCATCCCCATCTGGAGTAAATGCATTTGGAATAAATACCTGCCCACTTTTGCAATAAGTATTGATGTAAATATCATCGGATGCAATACAGCTATAAATGTTTGTTACAGTTACTTTATAGGAAATATTATTTGCAACTTTTAAAGATGGTGATGGGCAATTTGTGCAGCTTAACCCGGTTATAGGCACCCAGGCCCAATTAATGATTGGACCATTTTGAATTATAGTATTAAGATTTAAAATAGTACCGGTTGATAAATTAAGATCGGGACCCAGGTTAACTGCAGGCCTCGGTTGAACTACAAAATAAAATGATTGAGCTGTACCTGCACAGCCAGCAGCAGTTGGTGTAACAGTAATAGTTGCGGTAACCGGAGCATTAGTTAAATTAATTGCCGTAAAGGATGCAATATTACCTGTACCTGTTGCAGCCAGGCCAATAGAAGTATTACTATTAATCCATGAGAAAGAAGAGCCACTTACCGCACCGGAAAATGCTATTGCATTTGTTGTTGCACCATTACACAATGTTTGATTGGAAGGCTGCACAACAGTTGGCGTTGGGTTTACTGTTATAGTAAATGTTTGTGGCAAGCCTGCACAACCTGCTGCTGTGGGTGTAACTGTAATTGTTGCTGTTACCGAAGTTGTACCACCATTAAGCGCGGTGAATGAAGGAATATTTCCATTGCCGCTGCCTGCTAAACCAATTGAGGTGTTGCTGTTTATCCAGCTGTATGTTGTGCCACTTACCGCACCGGCAAATGTTATTGTATTTGTTGTTGCGCCATTACATAAAACCTGATTGGCAGGCTG
>Ga0114969_10000819_pt1 | contig 26852 bp, 23 predicted proteins | sample M_130807_MF_Meta_FD_87316 | JGI IMG/M metagenome (GOLD analysis project Ga0114969, IMG submission 87316) | Freshwater microbial communities from Lake Montjoie, Canada to study carbon cycling - M_130807_MF_MetaG | ecosystem: Environmental > Aquatic > Freshwater > Lake | place: Lake Montjoie...
ATACTTTTCTCAAAAGTATTTTGCGATACTTTTCTCAAAAGTATTTTGCGATACTTTTCTCAAAAGTATTTTGCGATACTTTTTTCAAAAGTTTTTGCGATACTTTTTTTCAAAAGTTTTTGCGATACTTTTTTTAAAAGTATTATATATATAATAATGAGTTGTCCCAATGCCACATCACCCATAGATATAACAAATAATAATGCGTCTATGTGTGAACTAAAATGTAACCTAAGTTTCAATTATCCTTTAACCAGTGTGTTGACTACTTCCAACAGAGGCGAATATCTTTCTTTACGAGTAGATAAAAGTGATAATACACCCGTCACCTTTAATGCTGATAATTATGAAGTCAGAGATGTCCGTATCTATAAACCTTCCTTACATACGTATGGCGGGTCTAAAGCGGATGCGGAAATGATTATATCGCATACCAACACATCGGGTGGAAATAATTTATTAATTTGTGTACCTATTGTGGTCGGTGCCAGTGCGGCAGACACCTCTACTCTTTTTGACGCGATTCTTGCTGATGTTGCCAAAAATGCGAATTCCGTCGGTAAATATACCATCATAAATAGTCCGACCTTTACCCTCAATAAATTTATACCCATGAAACCCTTTTATTCCTATAATGGATCTTTGCCTTATTCGCCCTGCAATGGTTCTTATAATTATGTCGTCTTTAGCAAAGATGAATCCAATGTTTACATGTCGCAAAACGCATTTAATGTATTAAATAAACTAATCACTAGCAATAAATACTCTACTACCACTAAAAATAAAAATGGTTTATTTTATAATGATAAAGGACCTACCGCCATACAATCTGCCGGTGGTGGTGGTGACATTTATATTGAATGTATGCCGACCGGTGCGTCAGGAGAATCACTCGTACCAATTGCGGGTACAGGAATTTCACAATCCCTCTTAAATTTTGGTTCTGTTGGAGTAGTATTTGATAATCTTTTTTTTAAAATATTTATCGGAATCTTAGTCATCTATCTTATAATGAAAGTGGGTAATATTATTTTAGGAAAAATATTCGCTACACAAAGCGGTGGCAGCGAACCACTTCAAAGCGGGGGTCGTCGGTTTAGAGTATAGTGCGTTAAATAATTATACGCAACAATGAGAATTTATAATATTTTGATACTATATAAATGGATTTTCGTACATATTCATTTAATCGAATAGGAAGACACCCTAATAATCATTTTTTAAATGCGTCTAAAAATGTGGTTAGTCATAGAGCACCAGCGCCAGCATTAGTAGTAGAAGCACCACAAGCGCCAGAAGTAGTAGAAGCACCACAAGCGCCAGAAGTAGTAGAAGCACCACAAGCGCCAGAAGTAGTAGAAGCACCACAAGCGCCAGAAGTAGTAGAAGCAGCACTAGTTGTAGAAGCACCACAAGCACCAGCAGTCGTAGAAGCGCCACAAGCACCAGCAGTTGTAAAAAGATCTAGAAGTTCTCGTATAAGAAGCACTTGTCATAGAAGCGCCAGCAGTACTTGTCATAGAAGAAGCAATAGCAGTTGTCATAGAATGGTGAAAAAATAACCGCCTATAGCAGTAATGCTATTTATTGGTGTAAAACTCATAAACTCATAAAAATACTTCATAATTATATAAAAATAATTATCAAGTATATATATTTATATAACCCCCGTAAATATATTCAAATAACTCCCTCGTAATCAATCGGGGCAGCATCATGCAGACCATCCAGCACGGGTTTATAATCCAGACTGGAACTGCTATCCACCACAATCGGTGCCATCTTCTTCACCATTTCTTCCTCTAACGTGGGTGGGAAATCATTGTACCGAGAAAAATCAATCACCTTGGACGCTTCCGACGGCAAATAATGATGAATGGCAAATGACCCGCTAGTTAAACTGGAACGCATCAGCAGTTGGTAACCCGCCACGAGACCCAGCACACCAATCACCATATTCACGCGAAACATACTCAACGCCACCAGACCCACCGCCACTTTGCCTACCATGGTATCTACTAAAGTAGCGACGCTGTGTGGGGTCTGAACATTCACCAGAATATAGATAATAAGTAATATGGCAAGAACGATATGGTGCTGTGTCTGTGATTTCAAAGATCTTAATGTAGTTGTAAAATTAACCATTTATATGATAATAAAATATTATTTATTTTGACTAAATTGAAATAAATAATAAATAGTAGATAATAGATATATAATATAAAAATGTCATACTTGGGTCCTAAAGGATATACGATTTATAAAGAAAGCATCTCGGCAGATGAGTTAAAGATGCTAAAAGACGACCTCACCGTAAAACCTTATATGCCTAAATCACCCATTCAACCACCCTCCTTTCCCGTTTATAGAGAAAATGCTGCTAAAATATACATTCCTCGTTATTATGGTAGTGAGAATTATGGCGAAGCTCATGAGATGAAAATACCTAAAGGCGATGATATAAATGTCCCCTTTATAGGGTCGCTAAGACCCGACCAACTACACATTGTCGATACCTTTGCCAAAAGCATTAATCTCGGCAAACCGAATTGTGGCGGCGGCGGGTTGCTAGATATTCCTTGTGGGAAGGGGAAAACAGTAGACGGATGTAAAATCATTTCCGTCTGCGGGAAAAAGACTCTGGTCATTGTCCATAAAGAGTTTCTCCTGAATCAATGGATCGAACGCATCAGTCAATTCTTGCCCACTGCTAGAGTAGGGAAAATCCAAGGACAAATTATTGACATTGAAAATAAAGATATTGTTATCGGGATGTTGCAATCGCTAAGTATGAAAGAATACCCGGATGATATGTTTAATAGTTTTGGACTAACGATAGTAGATGAATGCCACCATATATCATCTGAAGTATTCAGTCGTTCGCTCCAAAAAATCATTACGTTGTATACACTGGGACTGAGCGCGACTATGCAACGCAAAGATGGTCTGACCAAAGTATTTAAAATGTTTTTAGGCGATATCATCTATCAGGAAAAACGTGAAAATGACGATAAAGTATTGGTTAAGGGCATTCACTACATCTCGAATGATGCGGATTTTAATAAAGTAGAGTATGATTATCGTGGCAACCCGGCATTTAGCACGATGATTTCTAAATTATGTGCGTATAATCGTCGGAGTGAATTTATTATAAAAGTATTACAAAAAGAATTGGCATTAAAAACGGGTCAACAGGTGATGATATTAGCGCATAATAGATGTTTACTGACTTATTTATACGATGCGATTAAACATCGGGACATTGGGTCGGTCGGTTATTATGTCGGCGGGATGAAAGAAGTAGCACTTAAAAAAACTGAGTTGTGTCAAGTGGTGATTGCTACGTATTCGATGGCGGCGGAAGCATTGGATATTAAAACATTGACGACCCTTATTTTGGCGACGCCCAAAACGGACATTGTTCAAGCAGTGGGACGCATATTACGTATTAAACATGAACGCCCACTGGTGATTGACATTATTGATTCGCATGATTTATTTGCGAGTCAATGGTTGAAAAGGCGGAAATATTACATTAGTAACAAATACAAGGTCATTCATACAAATAGTAGTTTGTATGAATCGGATACCTGGACGACGTTATATGAACCCGGTGAAAAGGCGAATGAGTATAAGAAGAAGATGAAAAAGGCGGATGATAAATTAGAGATGAAGGGGAAGTGCCTCGTAATGGGAACCTAGGTTCCCCTTGGACCCCTCCTTAAAAGGGAACCAAGGTCTGTTTCACTTACCCCTCCTATAAATTTGAATGGATTTTGGTCCAACCTTTTCCCAAAAGGTTGTTTTGGTCCAACCTTTTCCCAAAAGGTTGTTTTTGCCATAGCTTTTTCTAAAAGCTACCACATCTGCTATAAGGGGTCATCGGGACAGGACTTGCCAATGCGCTATCGTAAGGTGACAATTTAGAATCAAACGATTGACCAAACGATAGAGGAATATTGCTATAGGGTTGTCCATTGCCGCCGCGGTATTTTCTTCTAGTGCTTCGCATACGTTTGTGTGAGCGCTTGTGCTTGTGACTACTACGCTTGTGACTAATTCGCTTGTGCTTGTGCATTCTAGTGCTTCGCTTGTACGTGCGCCCCCCTCTTTTTTTACATCCCACTTGTCTATACCGGCGGCGCCGGTTGCCCCCCGTTAAATTTTTCCAATGCGCAACTACATTGCCCGCCCGAGGCACCCCGCTATTCTCATAGGTATCCAACCCCAAATACCCAGCATCGGGTCCAATAATTTTTCCCGGAAATTTATCGGTAAATCCATAACCATTACCGCCAATCATCTGTTCAGTCTTGCCAGGAGAATTTACATATTTGCCTTCCGCTGCGATTGTGTTGCAAACAGTACCATTGTTGCCAATATTATCTACTTTCCCAACATTACTAGATAATAAGAATGATTTATCCGTATAATTTGCTGGTGCTAGATTTAACAAAGTCATTATATAATTATTATATATTATATTTTATAATTTATAATATATACTATTTTTTACATATTTGATATTTCATTTTTACATATTTCATTTTTACATATTTCATTTTTCCAACATTTGCGCTTCTCTATACGTAATTATTTTTACCTTTTGTTTCTTATCATTCTCTTTCTCTTTAAAAACTTCGATTGGTTGCCATTTTCTAAATCTTTTCAAGTAAACGCATTTCATCATATAGGATTTAGTTACATCTACAAATTTAGTTTCATTATTATTTTGAAATTCCTCTTCATCGTCGCTTTCTTCCAACAAATCTAAATTCGCATTTTCTTTAATCGTTCTAAAGAGGGAATTCATCATAACACTACTTTTATAACTGGGTATCATTGCTATCCCATAGACATGTGGGTGGTCATTGCAATACAAATTATAAATATCATTATTCGGTGTTGCTTTCACCATAAAATACGCCTCGTGTGACGTCGCCTGTTTAATGATATAAATGCCTTCCGATGTCTTGGTTTTAGAGTGTAAATGATATATTTGTATGCCATACGTGGAATAAGGTAAATTGTTGCTAGCATTTACTGCTGCTTGAAAATCCGCTTTCATCACCGGTAATCCAATAATAAGAAAACTACTCGTATAGGCGACTTGTTTAATATAATAAGTGAATAATTCTTTAAAAATCCCAATTTTATTGCCATAAGTATAGTGTCCAGTAAAATAACCTTTATAGTAATAAATATTTTCGCAGGTAAAATGGTTTACATCCACCAGAGTACCATAAAGTAGTGTCGATAATGACAAGTCGGAATGAAAGCACACTGGATAATGTGCGACATCACAAATATTTCCACGTTCGTTTAAAGTTAATACAAAGCATACATTTTGCCCTTTCCAATAGGTAAACCAGACCAATGCCTTTTTCCCTTTGGGAATGACAAGAAATATATTTGCGTGAACTTTGTCTTTGTCATCATGAACTTTCTTATGTAAAATAATATCATAGGAAAGTTCTATAGCAGGCAATCTCTCGAGCAGTCGCGTTTTTTCCTGTAGTGATAATATCATTTATGTATTCAATGAGTAAATTATATTATACTATGTTCAAGTCTTTAACTTGTTTTTAGAGATACATCTACATATCAATAATTCGAAAAAGTACTACTAAATGAGGAAGAATCATTTGCCGATTCAATCAATGTAGTATCTTCTGTTTTTTTAGGTTTTTTTAGTTCATTTAAAAAACTTTTTAATTCATCTTGCATGGAATCGTCGCTCACATCATTATTATTATTTGTGTTATTGTTATTTGTAGACTTTTGTATCGTACTCATGATCTCGTTATACGATTCCGTTGGTTTATGAACTAAATCTCTTATTTTCGGAATGGTCAACGCATTCTTAAAAAAATAATATAAATAATGGAGCAATGCTATTAGAACCAGTGAAATAACTATCCATTGTAAAGTAGACCATAGCATTTATATATGTTTAATATAACTTAAGTGCTGCTAAAAACGAAATTATATCTTCGTTTAATATCTGTAAATTAATATCATCGTTTGCTAAAAAGTAGATATCTTTTATATTATTAATACCATATTTAATACCATATTTCTCTACTACCAAATGCACTTGTCCACCTGGACGCAAACTATATTCATACAGCATAAATTGTTCTACCCAATGTTCTAAAGGCAATTGCGTACACTCTTCGTCAAATTTGGTTCTACTATAATCAATAATAATATCTATACCTATATCTTTTTCTACAAAGTTGTACTCTACACACGGGACATCTTCTATCACGAGCAGCATTAGTTTATTTTTATGGAGTTGAAATATTCCCTGCGTAGAAATAATAGTATTTACCTGATTACTTTTAGTCCAATACTTTTTAATCCTATTTAAATTAATATTTTTTAATGTACTTGTTGTACTTGTACTTGTTGTACTTGTTGTACTTGTTGTACTTGTTGTACTTGTTGTACTTGTTGTACTTGTACTTTTTGTAAATAGTGTAGAGAGGTATACCTTCATTGTCACTAAAGGATAATATATATCGAATAAACTATTTAAACCGATTCAATGATACATAAACAATATAATTATTTATACTATGACATCAATCATTCTAGTGGAAAGTGGTGGTGCTTTGAAACACTCCAAGGTCAAGGATGTTGCTTTTGACAATTTATATAAAAAATGCGGTTTTCGTGTGGCAGAGCATTTTGCCAAGCGAACGACCTGGAACGTGACACTCGACGAGGAAATGGTCAGTGTAGAATTGTGGTCCAAAAATGATGGCAAGGCGGGTTCAGAAAATAAATATGATTTTCCCCCACCCGTCGACACGGCACTTTATTTCGGCACCTGCGTGCTTATTCGGGTAGATGAACACGAAAAAATTATTAATCTTTCGCTAGAAACCTGGAATAAAATGTATGATTTTTTGTTTGGTGGGTTTGATGACTTGGACGAAGAGGAAGAACCGAGCGAAGATGAATTGGAAAAGGTACCGCAATCCATGAAAACCAAACATGGTTATTTGAAAGATGGATTTGTGGTCGATGCGCCCGAAGATGTGGATGAGGAAGAGGAAGACGAGGATGATGACGATGACGACGATGACGACGAGAACGGAGATGATGATGATGACGATGTCATTATTGAAAAGTTGACCCGCGATTCCGGCAAGAAAAAATCTACGGGAACGCATAAAAAAGAAGAGCATGAGGAGGTGGAGAATGACGCGGATGCGTTTGAAGGATCGGAGTTGGATGAAGAGGAGTATGAGTATTCGGACGACTAGGCTTTTGAAAAAGCCTTGGCAAAACCCCACTTTTGAAAAAGTGCGACAAAACCCGGTCACCCTTGGCAGGGCGACTCGGACCTCTTTTGAGAAAAGTGCGACAAAACCCGTGTAAACTTTTATATGAAATGATGCTATAAATTATTGACCAGTGACCGAGTCGCCCTGCCAAGGGTGACCGGGTTTTGCCCTATCTTTTTCTAAAAGATAAAAAATTGATTCCTCTTAAACCCATATAAATATATCCACATAACTAGTATATATTTATAATCAGCATGCGGACCATTGAAAACCCCGAAGAATTCCGTGCCAATATTCGTGTTAAACTCCAAGTAGAATTCGGTATTATTGAAGAGGAAGACAATGACGCTGCCATTATCGCCCTGAACTTGGAAAAAGGCATCTACAATTACGCCATTAAACAGGCAACCGACCGAAATATTGTTAAAAAATGGGACAATCCCTATTTTACGCATCTGTATATTGACCGACTGCGTACCATCTTTTGTAATCTGAAAAATCCCGACCTTAAAGCGCGGGTCCTCAATAAAAGTATTAAACCACATGAACTCGCCTTTATGACCCACCAAGAGATGAGTCCGGAAAAATGGCAGAAACTGATTAATGATAAGAAAATTCGTGATGAAAATAAATATGCGCCCAAGTTGGAGGCATCGACCGATAATTTCACCTGTCGGAAGTGTAAATCGAAAGAGTGTAGTTATTACCAGTTACAGACGCGTTCGGCAGATGAACCGATGACGACATTTGTCACGTGTATTAAGTGTGGGAATCGGTGGAAATGCTAACAACCTTTTGGGAAAAGGTTGGACCAAAATCAATTCTATATTTTTGAGTAAAATAAAGGAGGTGGCGAAAAAATTACACTGCCGGTGTAGTTGGTTCTAAAGGTTGATTATTCGAAGCATCATTCATCTTCTTTTTCTTGTTGGCATACGCCCGCTTGCTATACGCTTTAATCTTTTCAGGATTTTCCGATTTTAATTTTTGTAGATAAAGCGCCCCCGATTGCTTAATCTTGTCTTTATTCTTTTCATAATAACGTTTATGATTATCCCCATTGGTGTATTTATGTAGGCGGGTGGTCAACTCGTCCACTTTTGCTAAAAGGTCACTATTTATTTGTTTTAAAAACTTATTTTCATGCATTATCATGTCGTATTCGACGTTTTGAATTTTATTTTCATTTAAATTCGCAATTTCCATTTCTATTGTTCTATTTTTTTCTCTTTAAATTAATTCTATATAAAATTATATAAATGTATAATTTTCCGTATCCTTAATAATCACATAATTTTACATAAAACTATATAAAAAGATACCATAAAAAAACAAATTATCTATTTGACTTAAAAATAATAGGTTATATAATAATAATAATATTATGCTTACATTGTCTACTATTTTTACAGATATAAAAGAGAGAATTTCCGTGATTCCACTAAATGAACCAGTTTTTATTTATATTGGCGTTGGTACGTGCGCGGGATTGAAAAATAAAGAGGGTATTCTAGAACCGCAAAATTATCACCAATATCCACCTTTTCTTCAAGACCTTAAAAATAAAATAGCAGAATTGAATTTATTTATTGTGTTGATTGACCCTTTTCAAGAACAACCGCCTTATTTACTAGCAGATAAAGGACTTTTATTAAATAATAATAATAATATAAATAATAATAACATTGACGCAAGCGCATGTGTGACAGATAGAATTGCCGCCTCTGCCCCGACCGCAAGCGCAATTGCCGCCCATGCTGCGACCGCAAGCGCAATTGCCGCCCATGCCGCCCCTGCCGCGACCGCAAGCGCAATTGCCGCCCATGCCGCGACCGCAAGCGGAATTGCAGTATATTCCCTCTTACAAAGTGTCTACACCGACCCTTACGATTGTTATGGCGACTCAATCAACATCACTACTGACTTGCGAGATATAAATAAATATGCGATGGAAGAGAACATTACTCTACTCTACCATGATTTTACCGGACGACGCAATAGTGTATTGGCAGAATACTTCGACCCCGAACTTAAAAATCATCTGAACCATATAGTCTATGGCATGAGTGCGAGACAAGACCATGGATGTTATTTTGATTTAAGTGAGGCGAGTTCCTACTTTCCCTGGGGGCGCTGCCTATCTGTTACACCTGCCCTTGCCCCCGGGGGCGTACAAGTATGTTGTGAAATGGGAGGTAGGTCAAACCAATTAACATCGATAAATCATTCATTTATCCCCCCTCCCCCCCCCTCCCTCCCTAGCGACCGCAAGCGCAATTGCCTGGTTCAACTATTCAACATATTCCACTACATTGTCAATGATTCGCTAAATCTTATTGCCCGAGATACCCACTTCTATTCCTCACCGGTTGCAGTAGATGTAAATACGCTGATAAATACTCAAATAGAACAAGTCATCTCTACTATTAAATCGGATTTAATCAATCATATGTTATCGTTGTTGCGCGTTATTTTTAGACTTATTGTAGGCGATGAACAACGTGCCGAGATTAACATCGACTATTGTTTTAATTTTATTGCTAAACCTTACCGAGAAGAGTTTTTAAAATTATACAATGAAAATAAGTATCTTGAATTGTATAATAAACTTATTGATTATTTTAGTAGATATGTTGGTATTGCCGGGAAATTAAAAAATCACGACCTATCTGGCAAAGAAATATTACAATTTATTGTTTATGGGGATAAACCCTATGAATGGTATAGTAACATAAAACATTTTTTTTAATTTTTATTATTATTATTTTTATATAATATATATTATATAATATTCTATAATATATATAATAATGAAAAGGAAAACCATTACGCGGTTTAATAGTACAAAAAAACATAAAAATAAAAATAAAAATAAAAATATTAATAAAAATGGAAAAAACCACCAAAATAAAAATAAAAATAACAGAAAAACCAATAAAAGAAAAAGACAAAATAAAGTAACCCAGAAAAAAAATAAAATATATAAAAAATTAGGGGGTGGTGTTAACCCGTCAGATGGTTTTATTATTGAAATTGATGAAGATGGTATACCCGTCAATAATAGTTTGGATTTTGAAAACGCAGAAATATATATTAAAAATTTCCTATTCACCGAAAATTATATCAAAACGTATTTAGAACCAAATAAAGCAGAATTTGCCGAGTTGGTTTCATTTACATATTTAGATTATGGTAAATTGTATTCGGGTGATGAAACAAAATTATTTAATGTCATTGAGGAATACACACGACTCTACCCTGAATTATTTTTAAAAATATTCGCAATCATAGATCCGCTTTCGTATAAAGAACTTTTATATAAATCCGACACTACAACCCCGCTAACAATTTCGCCATATCGGACAGGCATATCTGTATCTAGTGGGGGTGGCAAAGGAGATGACGATAAATCCTCTTCACCTTATAAATTTTCTTCATTGTCGCCGTTATCGGATGAGGATGAGATACAACCTGCACCTGTGCCTGCTGCGCTTGTGCCTGCGCCTGTGCCTGTGCCTGTGCCTGCTCCTGCGTCTGACGATGATTATGTCATTGTGCCACCAGCGGATTTACTCCCACCTTTAAATCAACCAGATAAGAAAAATATAATTGGTGTTTTATGTTTATCTGTGTTTGCTTTATTTAAACCAGTTCCTAAGAAAATAATTAACCGGGAGAGAAATCCTGTACCTGTGCCTGTGCCTGCTGTGCCTGTGCTTGCACCTGCTCTTGTGCCCATGCCCATACCTAAACCTAAACCTGCTGCGCCTGCAGTCACAAGAGCAGTCACCTTTGCTGTACCGGCACCTGCTCCCGCCGCCGCCGATGCTATCTTAGCAACACTCAGTAAATCCGAGCGACGCCACGTCATCACATTTAATTTTGTTTCCATGGTTAAACAATTCATCTGTAAACTTACTGTAAATCCTACTTTTTTAAAACATTACGAAAGAGAATACAATACCTATACAAGTCTCAGAAAAACATTAATAGAACAAAGAGTTAATCCAATTAATATATTAGAAAACTTTTTCAGATGGCAAAAAGAAACAACACCTTTCATCAAACCTATTCCAATAAATTTAAATTTCACAACAGATGGTCCTCCCATTTATAAAAAAATTAAGTTAATAGACAATGTGACCGATCTAGATGCCGATATAGCAAAAAATATAGTTCTTATTGTAGATAATAAAATAACGTGGGGGTCTTTAAATGGAACATATAATCCAAGACACATCGATTTAAGTAGAGTAATACAAAGCGCAATGTATATTAAGATTAATAAAAATACAAATAAAATTAAAACCGGATTAGACTTTATTTTCAATAATTTATATTTATTTTATATTGTAACAGGATTTATTCATTGTGATTTCAAAACAGATAACATATTAGTTGAGATAAATGATGCGGTAACTGATATAACCAAATCCATACTATTTGATTTAGATTTATCGTTTCAACTCTCTGAAGAGATGTATAAATATGATTCTAAAATGGCGATTTCTGATAATCGAAAAAAATTGGATAACATATTGGTTCCCGCTATTATAAATCCTTACTTAAAAATACCAGACCCTTCTAAAACAAAAACCATCAGTTATGGTTTTTTACATTTTTTTGATTGTTATTTTGCCTCTATCACCCTTATATATAAGGCATATAGTCATGGCAACTTGTCCATTGTAGACAATGCTGTTAAATTGTTGGAATGGAACACAACGGATCCATATCATTCAATAAATATTTTTAAAACCAGTTATGATTTTATTAGAGCAGCCGGTATAGTTACGCCCCATCTAAATACATCATACTGGGTTAATTTAAATTTTGAGAATATATCGGCAGTCATGTCACCCGTAAATTCGCGAACAAAAGCATTATTCCCTACCTTTCCAGAACCAAAAAAAATGGTATATCGGTGGATTTTACTCAATTTTACAAAATAACCAAAATCAAATATAATATATAAATATTTATATATATTATATGAAACATTCTAAAATTAAGAGATGTACAAAAAAACATAAGAATAGTGGTAATAAAAAGAAAACATATCGAAATAAAACATATCGAAAGAAAATATATCGAAAGAAAACCAAAACATATCGAAAGAAAAATAAAACGTATAAAGGTGGTGTTAAAGAGAGTGATGGTTTTATCATTGAAATTGATACATTAAATAGACCAGTAGAAAATAGTTTGGACTTTGAAAACGCAGAAATATTTTTAACCAATTTTATATTTAATGATGGTTTTATTCGAAAATATTTAGAAAATGATCCAAAAACCTTAATAAATTTTTTGAATTCGCCAAATGCCAATACTATTCATTTATACTCTGGTGATGAAACACAATTTAGTAATTTAGTAGACAATTTGGTTGAGAAAAATATGAATATATTTTTAAGATTATATAAACTTGTTGAACCTGAATCTTATCAAGAATTTATTAAAAATTTGTATAAATCAAAATCAACTACAACAACAACAACGCCTTACAACATAGAAGGCAGGTTAATAGATACGATGGCAGGTGGCGTGAGAGTAGGATTGACAGACGCAGATAGAGAGTGGCAAGCGCCTGCGCCTGTGCCTGCGCCTGCGCCTGTGCCTGCGCCTGCGCCTGTGCCTGCGCCTGCGCCTGTGCCTGCGCCTGCGCCTGCTTTTGCGGATTATCCGGCGGCATTGCCTCTTTTTCCCGAGGCGCGCGATGATTTACAGGTTAAAATTGTCGATACATTTAAAAAACTAATGAATTATGGTATTAATGTAGTTGTGATGGGTAAAAATGCGGTAATAGATGCCGTGATGCACATAGCACCGGGCGCAGTAATAGATGAAGATTTTGAAGCAATGGAAGCAGCAGCACAAGCACAAGCACAAATACGCGCAGAAGCAGCACAAGCAGCAGCAGATGCACGAACACGAAACCGAGAACGATTACGCGTAGAAGCAGCAGTCCGTGCTGCGGCACAAGCAGAAGAAGATGAACGAGAACGATTACGCGCACTACAAGCAGCAGCAGCACAAGCAGAATATGGTCCATTAATACCTCCTCTCGCCGCAGAAATAATATCTCATGATTGGAGAAGATGGGTGGTTACATTTAATCAAAACGGAAATCTAAATAGTTTCATCAGTAAAATCACAACAGAAGGAGAATATATCAAGAAATATAACTATGAAGCAAATTTATATAGACAACTTCGCCCAAGAATTAATCCACCCGGACAATTAGAACAATTTTATGGGTGGAATAGAGGAAATAATGTTCCTATTTATGCGGGATCGGAAATACGTGTTATACTGGATTTCGGATTAGATAGCGGTGATAGATTTAATTTTAAAAAAGCAATAAATCTACGTCATTATACAGAACCTGCCAATTTACAGGGCAAGTATCAAATAAATTGGGGTGCTATGCATGGTGTGTATACCAAAACACACATTAGTTTTTATGACGCAATAACTAAATCAAAATATGGTATAGTAGGCAATGAAAATAAAATAGTTAATGGATTAAACAAAATTTTTGATAATTTACTTTATTTTTATACAAATGCAGGATTTATTCATTGTGATTTTAAATTAGATAATATGCTAGTTAATCTAACACCAGCAGGTACAGATATCGATTCGGCATTAATGTTTGATTTAGATTTTTCAGCCATAGTCCCAGGTTTTTTTGCAACGACAACGCGAACCATTTTAGATCGGTTACCAGTACGATTAAATCCGGCAATACCAGAAAATGGTCCTCATTTTAATCTTTATCTTAAAATGCCGCATCCCATAGTATCTGTAACCGCAGGATTTTGCCATTTTTTCGACTGCTATTTTGCTGCTTTTTCGTTTATCGGAAATGTCAGTGAACCTATATGTAGTCGTATTATCGCCAGACTTGACTGGCGATTCATGAACGCAAATGTACCCTATTCAATTAGTATTTTTAAAATGTGCTGCCAATTAATAAAAATGAATCCTGTATATGTAGGATCAGGTAACTGGCAAGGTGTAGAATTTAATACCATTCGACAGGTCATTTTAATTAATCGTCCGACATATAATACGTTAAGTGTTGAACAAAAAAATGTTATAAAATGGATTTGGCAACAAGTGTATAATTGTAATGGTGCTGGCGTATTAATACCGTATTTACAAACGATGTTAACATGGTCTTAAACTAAATAAGTTCCAAGTCGCTCACATTCCAATATTCAAAGCACCCATTCGGCAAGGGGCGTTTAATAATAAATGGCATTTTTTTCTGTTCCAACTCCATCTTAGCAATCAAATATCCATCAATAATATTGGGCGGAACCACTACAAATGTTTTCGCCCCGGCATTGATTTGTCTGGCGCGTTGACCCAATATGCGGGTTATTTCATATTTAGTCAAGAAGGGCAGGGTTTTGTGTAGCACATCTGAGACGATGCCACTGCTATTACGAGTGACGCGTGATAACGCATTGATTTCTTCATAATTATGTGTTTTGCTTTCGGGATGATAGGTTGAGACAAAATCCTCTCGAATATCTTTATCGAATTTTTGTAAATAATCTTCGTCTTCCTCTTCATCGTCTTCTTCCTCTTCATCGGAAGAGGGCAAAAACGATAATTTGGTTTTTTCAGTGTCAGATGCTGCGCCTGGTTCTGCGCCTGGTTCTGCTGTTTCGGATTCTTCTTCTGCTTCAGATTCTTCTACTTCAGTATCAGATTCTTCTGCTTCTGTATCTTCTTCAGATTCTTCTGCTGCTGCTGTTTTTTTCACCTTAATAGTTTCCACTTCTTCTTCTTCTCCCTCCGATTCGTTATCATCATTCTTTTTTTTGGAAAGTTTCATTGTTTCATCGGATATTTTATCCATTAGTTCGTTATCACTGACTTCCTCTAAATCACTCATTTTGTTCTTATATAAATACCTATATAAGAACTTTAAATTCTTTCAATTTTTTTATATATTAAATAAAGGTATAGTATATATACACCTTCGCACATTTATTTGTGTTGGTCCGTCTTCCACATCGTATCACAATGGACGCATAAATATATATATTTCATATTTATGTCATCATAGCGAATATAAATCACCTCTCGTTTGGATTCTTCGCCGGGTTGGTTGCTAATACATTCTTGGGTGGGGCATTTAATACTATTAATACGTGGCAAAGTCGGGTCAAACTTGGTATATTCGTTAATCGTATGATTGTATTTTTGTTCACTCCGACGAAGTTGTGTATTGGAAACGCAAATATTATCCGCCGAAAGATGATCATCTTCATGCCCACAATTGCGACAATAATAGATTAGACTATTGGCATCTTCAGCAGTGACCTTGAGATAATACATGTTGTGGCACTCGGAACAGAAATGCATCTTCTTTTATAATATAATAGTTTATATATTTAAATTAATTAGTTCAATTTTATTTATAGAATATACAACGATTCTTTCAATATTCTTAGTTTGGATTTTAGTAGATCATAATCCATTACAACCGACATGTTATAGAGTGTCGTGTTGATTATTTCCATGCCGGTGGAGGTGTGCTGTGCTTGTGTCTGCTGCGCTTGTGTCTGCTCTGCTTGATGCGCTTGTGTCTGCTGCGCTTGATGCGCTTGTATACGTTCAATAATAATATTATAATTTGCCAGAAAACTTTGTTTCATAATATCAATAAATATTGAAAAATGTTCTAATGTTGCTGGACTTTTAATCATATCATGAATTGCCACCTCAATATTCTTATATTCCAGAATTTTATTATAATTGTTATAATCTTTATGCGATTTTCTAACCCCGGGTTCATTCAAGAGTGGCGAGTCGTTGAGTAATGTACACAACACCAGTAAAATGCTGGATATGGTCTGACATCCGGTCCATTGCTCGCCGTTCCACGTGTTTAAAACCGATAAACAGACCTTGCCATTTTTATACAGGTTAGGATTAAATCGCGTCAGACCATCGCTCGTACAAAATTTAACAGCGGGCGGCGAATGTGGATAATTTGTTGGAAATTTAAATTCAAATAAATAAAATCCATCGGCATAAGGGGTATCTTTGGGACCAATAATCATTGCTTTGCCTTTCAACATGTCGGTTTCATTGTGTTCGTAATGTATGCCGTGCGAAATTAATGGCGTTTTAATGATTTCTTTCACATCTTTGACCAGACGCATTACTGTTTCTTTGGATAATGTGATTATCTCATTTGCTACCGCCGTAGTCATTGTCGTTCTATTACTATAGTATTTAGATATGTTTATGTATTAATAATACAATAATAATTTCTGTTAATTCATCTACATAAAACCATCATTAAATAATGGACGGGGTCTTAATATATTAAAAAATTGAGATAAAAATATAGGACATATATATAGTAATATATCTAAAATGGCAAGCATTAAAAACACTTCCATTGACGAATACTTACGAGACCATAATGCTGTTAAAGGCGAATCATATACACATACAAGAATTGGCGATAAAGAGCAAAATATATTTGGCGGTTCGTATAGTATTCCACTAGATGAATGGTCTGATTTTATGAAAAAATATTATCAACATGTTTTCATAAATGGTAAGAAGGAATATCTTACAGAAAAACAACTCATTGAAGATGGACCGCTGATGATCGATATGGATTTTCGCTATGACACGTCGATAACCACGCGTCAACATACGGAAGACCATGTCTTGGATGCCGTCATGATTTATGCCGAGAAAATAAGAGAATTGGTGACCATCACCGATAAAGCGGTGATCGAGGTCTTTATCATGGAGAAAAAAGATGTGAATTGTATGAATGACAAGACCAAAGATGGCATTCATATCATTTTCGGTATTAAATTGCACAAAGGATTACAAGTCTTGTTGAGAAACGCGGTCCTCCCCGATTTAAAAGAAATCTGGGAAGATTTACCCATTACCAATAGTTGGGAAGATGTTCTCGATGAAGGGGTCACCAAAGGGTTTGTCAATTGGCAAGTCTATGGGTCGCGCAAACCTGGACACCAAGCCTATGCCATCAAGTATCATTATAGTTTGGATTTTGATGGTGAGCAACATGAATGGGCCGTCACCAAGAAAGTTATTTCCACATTCTCCGTGGAGAAAAATATAGAAAAATTATCTGCTAGATATACGGGTTATCCGTCGTTTGTCATGAAAGAAAGTATTGCCGAACAATTTGACCGCGCCAAAGAAACTCTCCATCGCCAGCAACCCAAAAATGGCGCAGGAGCGGGGGCAGGAGCGCGTAAATATAAATTAACAATAGCCTCCGGCAATAGCAATATCAATTATGGCGATATAAGTAGCGCAGATATGTTGGATTCGATGCTCGAAGAAATGTTTGAAGAAGTCGGTTCAACCAATTATCGCATTAAAGAGTCGCACCAATACACGATGAGTTTGCCGCCCACCTATTATGGACCCGGCAGTTTTACGAAATGGATTCGGGTCGGATGGGCACTCGCCAATACCAGTCCGAAATTGTTTCTGTCTTGGTTAAAATTCAGCAGTCAAGACATTTGTCGCGATACTTTAAAAGGTGCCAATGGTAAATTCGACTGGCGCAATGTAAAAGATCTATACGAAACATGGTGTGCGTTTAAAACCAGTAACGAAGATAGTCTAACCTATCGGTCTATCATGTATTGGTCGAAAAGTGATGCCCGGGACAAGTATAATAACATCCGTAAAGAGACGATTGATTACTTTATTGAACAATCGGTAACGACCGCAACAGAACACGATTTGGCGGCAGTACTCTACAATATGTATAAAGACGATTTTATTTGTGTTAGTATTAAAAATAATGTCTGGTATGAATATATTAATCATCGCTGGTTTGAGATTGATTCTGGTAATACCTTGCGGTTGTTGATTTCTCGAGATATGTTCAAGGTGTATTTTGCGAAAGCATCGGAAGAATTGGTAAAACTAAATCAGTGTGGTGACCACTCGACGCAAGACTACGATATTATCAAGAAGCGGCAATCTAAAATAGTGGAAATTTGTACCTTTTTGAAGAAAACCAATTGGAAGAATAATATTATGCGCGAAGCTCGCGAGTTGTTTTATGACAAGGACTTTCTAGAAAAGTTGGACCAAAATCCGTATCTGCTGTGTTTTAATAATTTTGTTATTGATTTTAAGAACAAGTGTCATCGCAAAGGGCAACCAGACGATTATATTTCCAAGTGTACCAACATTGATTATATCCCGATACACGTGGTTAAAACCAAACACTCGCATATTATTGAAGAAATTCACCAGTTCTTTGCGCAGTTGTTTCCCAATCTGAATTTGCGCAATTACATGTGGGAGCATCTCGCGTCGTGTTTAATTGGTACGATTATCAATCAGACCTTTACGATTTACAAGGGCAGCGGACGCAATGGTAAATCCAAATTGGTAGAGTTGATGGGGCGCGGTCTGGGCAGTTATAAAGGTACGGTGCCGATTACCCTGATTACACAAAAACGCAATACCATTGGGTCGACCTCGTCGGAAGTGGCACAATTGATGGGCGTCCGCTATGCGGTCATGCAAGAACCTAGTAAAGGTGATAAAATCAATGAAGGTATCATGAAAGAAATTACCGGCGGTGACCCGATACAGGCACGCGCGCTCTTTAAAGATACCGTCACGTTCATTCCCCAATTTAAATTGGCGGTCTGTACCAACACGGATTTCGAAGACACGAGCAATGATGACGGGACGTGGCGACGCATGCGCTATATTGATTTTGTGTCCAAGATGTTGGAAAAACCTTATGAAGACCCGAAATTTCCCAAGTCTGAATTTCCGTATCAGTTTCCACTGGATAAGAATTTGGACAAGAAATTTGATAGTTGGGCGCCCGTATTGATGACCTTGCTGGTCGAACAAGCGTACCAACTCCAAGGGGTGGTGAACGATTGTGATGTCGTTTTATCGAGCAGTGATAAACATCGTGAAAAGCAAGATTACATGGCGGAATTTGCCAAAGATAAGATTAAAACTCAGGCCAATGGGCGTATTAACAAGTCGGGTTTGCTAGAGGAATTTAAAAAGTGGTATACGTCTAATTATGGCAAGAATTTGCCCAAGGGTAAAGAAGTGTTTGAATTTATGAATCAACGCTTTGGCGAGTATAAAAATGGTTGGTATAATGTAGCATTTATTATGGATGAAGAGGAGGAAGAGGATCCCTGATCGTGTTAAATAATAATAATAATAATAATAATAATAATAATAATAATAATAATTATATATAATTATATATAATAATTATATATAATTATATATAATAATTATAATGTCATCCTCTATACTTTTAGTAGATGTATCATTAGTCAATTTAACTTTTTTTGAACTTGCTACTGAGTGTCCATATTTATTAATACCCCCTTTTACGGATACTGCCTCTGTCGATACTTTTTTAACCAATAATATATCTATACTAATACCGCCTATATTAACCCATATTGGTTGTCTAAATATTTTTCCAAGTAAATCTATTTTAGATTATTTTGAACAACAAATAACATTGCTGTATCCCAATATTAGTCATATTGACATTTTAGATAAGAATTCTAATACATTACAACATAATGATATTAAAGAAAAAGCAAATATAGAATATGATTTAGCATTGTCATTGGCAGACTATGCCAGTAGTTCTAAAATAAATTTTCATACTCTTACGTTTGGCGAGAAAAATAGTCAAACTTATTTTTCTACACCATTAAGAACATTATTTAATTATGTGCCTCTGGTATTTCCCACCGCCAAACCCAATTGTACGAATATCATGCTAATTGACAGCACGATTCCCGACGCGCAAGTGTTTTATGATGCTGCCAACACCACTACACTACCAGTTCTTTTTAATAGTAATACATTAAGGGGTGAAATTTTTAACCTGCTCGCCACCCATACTACTATCAATCGTTTATGTGTGGTGGCGACCAACCGCAGTATGTACAACAATACCAAACTATTTATAAACAACGAAACGTATTTTAATGTCGATGATGTGACCGCACATAGTTCAGCAACGTATTCCAACAATGTGCAGTTTATGATTGACTTGATTCAATCGTATAATATAAAAACGATTGATTTTCTCGCATGTGAATCACTGAATTATACTCCTTGGCAAAATTATTATTCGCTTTTACAAGATCATGGTTGTACTATTGGCGCATCTAGTGATAAAACCGGTAATTTAGCATATGGTGGCAACTGGATTATGGAATCCGATGACCAAAATATCCAATCGGTATATTTTACCAATGAAATTGTAGATTATACTACAACTTTAGATACACCAGTTGTAAATATTGTCTTTGGAACTTATGATCCAAGTAATGGTAATACAACTTACTACGTTACATCCCCATACGATATTAGTAGTAATCTTTATACCAATACAACTTATGCGATTTATAATTCAACTGCTGATCCAGTGACGATTTATTTAGCAGAGGCGACCGCAGAGTTAACTTATAATATTGAAATAAATATTGTACCCATCGGTTACGCTGGTAATGGTAGTAATGTGACTATTGATGGTTCAGGAGTAGCAATTGCTCCATCACCTACTTTATTTAATGAGACCAGTCTGGTTACAGTTATTGACACGCCTGCGCCTCTTACTAATATTAGCATACAAAATATAAATGTAGATGTCACTGAAAATCCTGATTTAACTGGATCATCTAATGGATGGATTTTACATGGTGAACTACAAAATGCGTCGACAGTTGATGTTAGTAATTGTTCAGTCTATAGCACAAGTGGCGATTTAACGATAGGTAGAGGTGATTTTTACAACGGCGGTATTGCGGGTGGTCATAATAATAATGGTGCTAGTTTAACCTTTACATCATGTTCGGTCTATAGCATGAGTGGAGATTTAACGATAGGTGGTGGTGGTTATTACAGCGGCGGTATTACAGGTGGTCATAATAATAATGGTGCTAGTTTAACCTTTACATCATGTTCGGTCTATAGCACGAGTGGAGATTTAACGATAAGTATTACTGGTATTTGTAACGGCGGTATTGCGGGTGGTCATAATAATAATGGTGCTAGTTTAACCTTTACATCATGTTCGGTCTATAGCACGAGTGGAGATTTAACGATAAATGACGTTAGTGGAAATTCCAATGCCGGTATTTGTGGTGGTGATAATGATAGTGCTAGTTTAACATTTACATCGTGTTTGGTCTATAGCACAAGTGGAAATTTAACGATATGTGGTGGTGGTGGTGGTGATAATAACGGCGGTATTGCGGGTGGTGGTAATTATAATAGTGCTAGTTTAACATTTACATCGTGTTTGGTCTATAGCACAAGTGGAAATTTAACGATATGTGGTGGTGGTGGAAATTACACTGGTGGTATTGCGGGTGGTTATAATTATGATAATTCAAGTTTAACATTTACATCGTGTTCGGTCTATAGCACGAGTGGAAATTTAACGATAAGTGGTGGTGGTGGTGGTGGTGATCTTAACGGCGGTATTGGTGGTGGTGGTAATTATGGTTCTAGTTTAACCTTTACATCGTGTTTGGTCTATAGTAGTGGAACATTAACGATAAGTGATGGTGGTTATTACAACGCCGGTATTGGTGGTGGTAGTAATTATGATGGTGCTAGTTTAACCTTTACATCGTGTTTGGTCTATAGTAGTGGAGATTTAACGGTAGGTGGTGGTCCCGGTAATCTTAACGGCGGTATTGCAGGTGGTTTTAATAATGGTGCTAGTTTAACATTTACATCGTGTTCGGTCTATAGTAGTGGAACTTTAACGATAAGTAGTGGTGGTGGTAGTAACGGCGGTATTGCAGGTGGTTTTAATAATGGTTCTAGTTTAACCTTTACATCGTGTTTCGTCTATAGCACGAACGGAGATTTAACGATAAGTATTACTAATAGTGATTATATCGGCGGTATTTGTGGTGGTTTTAATAATAATAATACTAGTTTAATATTTATATCGTGTTCGGTCTATAGCACGAATGGCGATTTAACGATAAGTGCTGGTGGTGGTGATTCTAACGGAGGTATTGGTGGTGGTGGTAATTTTAATAATACTAGTTTAACCATTACATCATGTTCGGTCTATAGCACGAGTGGAGATTTAACGATAAATGGTATTAATGGTTATTCTAACGGCGGTATAGGTGGTGGTTCTAATAATGGTTCTAGTTTAATATTTACATCGTGTTCGGTCTATAGTAGTGAAAATTTAACGATAAGTAGTAGTAATGGTTATTATAACGGCGGTATTAGTGGTGGTGGTAATACTAATAATAATACTAGTTTAATATTTACATCGTGTTCGGTCTATAGTAGTGGAGATTTAACAATAGATAGCAGTGTAGGACAATATAACGCCGGTATTTGTGGTGGTAATAATACTTTTGGTACTAGTTTAACCTTTTCTACATGTACTATTAACTCTACCACATCTATTATTCTTAATAACGCTATTACTTATGATAGTTCATTTTGTTACATATCGGACCTAGCAGATCCAACTACAACACCCCCAACCCTAGCGGATAATGGAATAATATGTGGTGACGCTGGGGAAAGTTTTGTATCCTATCCATCAAAAAGTGTATTAATCGTAGTAACACCTGCCGATTATGTAAACGTACTTTTCCCTCCCAATTCAGAACTGCCTCTGGACGCAACTTTTGTCGGTCAAAATTTATCAGGCATGGATTTATCGGGTGTAAACTTTTCCTATTATGATTTATCCGGTACAATTTTGCCAGGGAATAGTTTACCTTATGGGTCATCCAACTATATTGGTGCACTCATTACTGATTGTGGGGCGATTGCGACAAATATTGTTATGAATAATTCAGGACAACCATTATCATTTGATAACACACTTACATATAGTGCCATAAATATGAATGATGGTGGGATGATCGCTTTGGTGAATGGAATAAATACATTGAACAATAATCTATCAGCAGCATTATCTGTGTTTGTATCTGGTCTATATGACATAGCAATACAAATATATACACCTAACAAGATTAATGGAATATTTGTGCCCGTTTCAACATTGCCCTCGGTAAATCCGTGGAGGAAACCTATAACAAATAGTAGTATAGTTCAACTCATTAATGCGAGTTTATATCCCAATACAATTGTCGATTTAGCGACGTTGTCTTTTTCTACCGCGCCTTACTATTATATTTTGGTTCAAAATTATCCGGATAGCGTGACCATTAAAAGTGGTACCCATACGTTGTTGTTCTATGCCATGCAACCCTTTAATTCTGTATTAAATGACGTTTCTTTTAATTATTCGATTGATGGTAGTCCTCCTCTAGGTCCAATATTCGTGGGAAGTGCCATTAATTTTGACGATTATACATTTTATGTCGATAGTTTGGGGTTTTTATTACAAAAAAACCCTGTTTCAACCATTTGTTTTCCGGCAGGCACACCTATTCGAACAGACCAAGGCAGTGTTCCCATTGATAAAATAGATACTACGTACCACACCATTAACTACCAACCGATTGAACATATAACACAGACGATTACCAATGATACCTATTTAATATGTTTTGAAAAACATGCGTTAGGACCAAATTATCCATCCAGGCAGACAGTCATGTCCAAAGACCATAACATTTATTATAAGCGGAAAAAGGTGCCTGCCTATAACTTTCTCGCACTATCCGATGGCGTCAGAAAAGTTAGATATTCGGGGGAATTATTGTATAATGTTTTATTATCTGAAACCAGCACGATGTATGTTAATAATCTTTTATGTGAAACATTAGACCCAGCAAATATTATAGCAAAACTTTATATGAGTACGTATAGTCAATACTATAAACACAATATCGCTTATTTAATGAACGAGTCTTTTAGAAAAAGAGACATGTATGCGTATAAAAAAATTGTTAGTCGGTTGATGTAAAGGAAAGGGAACCCGGTAAAGGGAACCTAGGTTCCCTTTGGATCCCTCCTAAAAGGGGAACCCAGGTTCCCCTTAGACCCCTCCTTTAAGAAACTTAGGTTTTATTTTAAGGATTGGGGGACCTGGATTTCTCTTAGACCCCTCCTATAAAAGGGGACCCAGGTTTCTTCTGAGGAGGGGTCTAAGGGGAACCTAGGTTCCCCTTTTGAAAAAATTGAATACTTTTTATTTTTATTATTAGTTAAAATAATAACAATAACTAAAACCATAAAATGTCTTTGTCTTTAACAGATATTAAACAATTACTACCATCCTTTGTGATGATTCACACGTATAACAAAGACCATGTTATTTTCAAATGTACCATTGCGGATTTATTATCTGTGGCAAAAAACAAAAGGCTGGAAAACTGGAAATACAATCGACCGCCCGATACTATCAGATGTAGAGAAATTGCGGAATCTATTTACAATAAAAAACAGGAAATAGATTGGTTACTTTATATCGTTTGTGAAACTGATAAAAAAGATAGTTTACAAATTATTGATGGCATTCATCGTCTACATTCCTTACAAATTATCAATAAAGAAAATAGTAAACCCGTTGACCATTTAACGCCGACATTATTCGGCAACAACAATGATGCTGAATGGTTATACGAAAAATATATTTTAATAAGTTTAAGACTCAACATGACGACTGGGCAAAGTATTGATTTATTTCAATCCCTGAATAAAAGCAATCCTGTTCCTGAATTATACATGTTTGATACAGACTTGCAAAAGCGCACTATTATCGAATTTAACGTCAATGATTGGGTTACTAAATTTAGTAGTCATTTCACAGCATCTAAAAATCCAAATATACCCAACATGAACCGAGATAGATTTATTGAAATTTTAGATTATGTCTACACTAAATATAGATTAAACAATTCAACCAGTTATGTATTGACCGAAAAATTATATGAATTAAATTCTACACTTAAAAAGAATCCTCCTCCAAAAGTATCTGCGAATTCTATTGAGAAATGTGTTAAAACAGGGTGTTTTATATTTCTACTTCGCCGAGAACAATTACAAGATAGTATTTAATAAAATTGAAATTTTTAAGAAATTATTATTAATATTTACATACAACAAATAGTAATAATGGAACGTAATACAGATACTCTTGTAACCAAAGAAGAGAGACTATCTACTAAATGTGAACCTAGTAATGGTGATTTGGTAAATGCTATAGATACGCTTCGTTCGGATAGACAATGCATGTTCGTCCGTAAACGTAAACCAACTTTACTACAAAAAATAGGTGCCTTGTTCGGGTGTTGCCACGTGGTTACATAACTTTGTACAAAACTATAGAATTGCCCCGGGGGGGCAGCGCCCCCTTAAATATGCTCATACACATTCTTATACGGACGTATCATAAACAGATGATGAATATAATTTTTTATATGGTAGAGTTGTATAATAATCCAATTCAACAACCAAGGGAACATTAAATAGGCTACTATCATCAACCATGCTTTTATACTCTTGTATTTTTCAGTAGCAAAATAATTACTGAATAGAATATACGCAACAAATAGACCATAATAGAAATAGGTTAACATTGTTCGCACTTTTGCTATCCACGACGTTTCAATATTTTCATAATCTACTTTACGGGCGTCGGTTTGTGTCACGCCGATATAGGTATCAATATCCGCACGCAACTGCTTATTCTCTTTTTTTCTTAATCTTAATAATTCATTCATGCGTTTAGAATAGATGGTTTCTGCATCATAATTTATCATTAATGTTTTTAATTCATTGAGTAGAGTTTTGTGTTTTGCTAACGAGGTTTGTTTTGTTTCTTCCGCGGTTTTTGAATAGCGGTCAAAGAGTACATCCTGGTATTTGGAATACCCTTTATCAAATAGATAATAATTTTTCTCGGCAACCTCTACTTGTACTGGGGCAGTTTTTAAATTATGTTCTGAACTTTCCCAGACTTTTTTTAATCGTGTTGCTTCACGTTCTTTTTGACACTCTTTATTACACAACAAATGGTCTTTTGCCATTGCAATTAATCCATTTAATTTATTGACGGGTAAACCGGCGCTCGTTAAGGCGCTGTTAATCGCATCTTGCTGGTTAATATCATTGGGCGAATCCCCTAAATTAAGTTTTTTCATCTGGTCATTAATGGTTTTTGCCAGTTGGTCTACTTGTACATTTCCACTCATTACTAATATACTACAAGTCTTTTATTTTCTTGTTTTTTATTTTCTTGTTTTTTATTTTCTTGTTTTTTATTTTTTTTTTTTTTATTTTTTTTTTTTTTTTTTTTTTTTTTTTTTTTTTATTTTTTTTTTTTTTATTTTCTTTTTTTTTATTTTCTTTTTTTTTTACTATTAATTTATCAAATAACTCTACTATGACATCATAAATAAACATAATTAATAATAAAATGAAATTCTCTAGACAATAAAAAATTTATAAAAAAAACGTGTTTCAAGTCTCCAACCAAAAAACGGGATTTGGACATTTATAAATGTCCAAAATGGCAAAATCGATTGGAGACCCAAAACAGGAAAAATGTGAAAAAGTGGTTTG
>Ga0114969_10000820_pt1 | contig 26851 bp, 13 predicted proteins | sample M_130807_MF_Meta_FD_87316 | JGI IMG/M metagenome (GOLD analysis project Ga0114969, IMG submission 87316) | Freshwater microbial communities from Lake Montjoie, Canada to study carbon cycling - M_130807_MF_MetaG | ecosystem: Environmental > Aquatic > Freshwater > Lake | place: Lake Montjoie...
AGAGTCCCCAAAATTAAAACACCTAAGCTCAAGAATGTTTGTTCCAGATATATCAACATTTACAGATCTTAACTTATCAAATATCTTTACTTTTGAACTAATATATTTAAGTTTTCCATCACATATAACTTGATACTCTACTGATGCATTTTCTGAAGAAGAATCGTTAAGGGCAATATATGAATGAAAAGATTTGTATTTTCCATTAAGTTCATATTTAATTATCGAACTTGCATGAGAACTGATGCAATGATTGTAATTTTGACCATTAACTGAAGGGATAATTTGATAACCCATGTCTCCTTTGACACCAAGATGCCCATAAGATATTAAACTTTCTTTGGGTGTTATTTGGTCAAGATACATTAGATTAAATCCACATTGCTATCAGAAAAGTTCGGTCTCATTATATTTAAAGCTTCGTAACTCTGATATTTATAAAAATCCATGCCTTTAAAATATAAAACATTTCTCTTCTTATCATCATTATAAATATTTTCATTTTCCAATGTTCTTAGGCAATTAAAGTCAGGAACAAAATAATCAAAATCCTCAAGTCTAGTAAAAACTCTCTCGCTTAAAATAGCTCTAATTTTTGAACAGTTCTTAAGAGAAAGAATATAATTTTTGTTTCTTTCTAAATATGATTTTTTAAATAATCCCATATTTAGCCAACCCATGTTTGTCATTGAAACATAATCTTTTTTTGGTTTGTAATTCTCTAAAAATTCCACAAACTTAGGTCCAGCAATACAAGTATCATGAGAAGAAAACCAATGTTCAGATTCGTGTTTTCCTTCTAATATTTCAATCAATCCTGTGTGGTCGTATGAGTTATGATTTACAAATACAGCTTTACAATCCATAAAAGATGATTCATTTCTAGTTTCATTTCCACCAATTATTAACAGGATCTTTTCAGTTGGCAATCCATTTCTTGTTAGACTATTTATGAATAAAGGAGCTATTTTTTGATAAGATTTTATGTGTGAAGATATGACAATTTTAAAATTATCCACAATATCTTTTGTTATACATTTCATCTATTAACGGGAATTTTTCAACAACCCAACTACCAGCCACAATATATTTATCTTTAGTGTTTAGAATTGTTTTGTAGATGACTTCAGATAAACTGTAAGGTCTTTTGCTGAATGTTTTTTTGATTATATTTGGATCAATACAAATGGCTTGAACTCTATAGTTGATATTAAAAACTTTGTATTTATTAAAGTTTAAAAAGTTGTAATCTTCAGTATCTTTTTGAAACAATATATTTTCTATCATTTCATAAGCAAGAGAAGTATTGTTCAAATCTGCTGCATCAATATAATCTTCTCTCCAGTTTTTAGTTACAATATCAGGAAGAAAATTCATCGCTTGGGATATATACATCTCATTATTACCTAGAGTATGGCAGAATAATGATAATGTGTTTTTCTTGTGATTCTTGATTATGTTTGAAATTGAGTTGGGAAAAACAAAATGAATATTGTCTATAAAAACTAAACAATCATTTTTTTTGAGCAAACGTTGAAATGCTGAGAATTTTTTGAATGATAAATAGTGAAGTTTTAATTTATGTTTCAGTCCTTTAATTTTGATTTCATTAAAGATTATTATTTCTGTATTCTTTAAATCTTCCACCATATTTAACATAGATTGGGTTTTTTCAAAATTAGAGAACTGAACACAAATATAATTCATTATTGTCCTGTGCCGAGATTCCAAATATATCTGAAGAATCTTGATCTGCCACCAGGAAGATTAAACTCAGGAACAACAACGGAACTGATTTTAGGTAATCTTGCAAGTGGAAGCTTCTCAAGAAGTTTCTCAAAATCTTCTTTGTACATTTGAGTAGATTGTCTTAAATCATCAACAATTTTACTGTCAGGATCCTCAAGCAATAATCTTCTTTGTCTGCCTGTCAAAGAAACAAGCAAAGACCTTAGTAAATAATATGAAGCTCCAATAACTAAAGCTGGTTCATAGTAGAAAGGTGCTGATGCAACTGTGGAATATTTACTTGAACCTGGTTGTGAGTTAACAGCTTGAAGTGCCATATTCAAAGCACTATTCATATGCTGACTCGTAAACATCTTAATATTGTAAGAAGCCATCACTGTGTCATAGCTTTGTATTGAGCACGGTGTATTATCATTTTTAATAAAATAAATATTACCCATATAATCAGTTTTGTATTTTAATCCATCAGGGTAACTTGTTGTGCCAGCTCCAGAACCTGAAAGTGTAGTGTAAAGTGATGTGTTTTCAGATAAAAACTTCATTGCATCACTATCACCTTCGTTTGAAGCTCCAGTAATTCTTATTTGAGGTCTTGGAGCAAAGTTCCAGTTTGAAAAAGCTACTGAAGCAGAAGATCTATTAGCATTAAAAATAACTTCCTCATCATAAATAGGAATGTTTAAGAGATGTTCAAGTTCAAATCTTAAGCTTGATTTTGTCAGAAGCTCATCTCCTGAAATTGGCTGGCTAGTTGCATAAGAAACAGTAAAGCCTGTTCCACCTATTTCTTCAATTTTGTAATAATATGAAGGCTTCCCATGTCTATCTACATATTCATTTTTAGGATATGGAATACTATCAATAAGGCTGTAAGTTCCATCAAATTGTTCGCTTCTATAAATATTGTAAACGCTTACACCTGATGCAGTAATACGTTCCCATTCAAGATAAATGCCTGCTGTGCCAGCAGATCTATTGTAAAAAACAAGTTCGCTTTGTGTGAAAGATTGGCTAGTGAAATCTTCTGGCATATATCCGCTCCATAAAATTAAAGACAGTCATATAGACTGTCTTTAATCGATTTAGTCTTAGTTAAAATTTCTAGACCCTTCTCACCGAGCCCTTTTCATCTGAAGAATCACCATCAAATTCAAGGTCAATTTCTTCAGCTATAGCAGGTGTGTCTTCAAAACCGAAATCATCACTAGGTCTGTTGTATACCTCAGCGTTACTTCCAGCTAAATAACCATCTCTTGCAAAGTTTGACATCTTTACACTACCAATTGTTGATTGGGAAGCTCCGTTACCAGGAGCTTGTGCGACATAAGCTTTCCCTTTTCTTGTTGATCCAGAAGTTACCGCACTTGTTTGAGCATTAACCAATCTTCCGACAAGACCAGCATCTCTCTTAACTCTTTCAGCAAAATCTTCAACACTCAATTCATCACCGTTGAGTTCTGCTTGTGTTTGCGCCACTTCAAGAGCTACCGCATATGAAAGAGGATCGTTAGCATATCCAGCATTAGTAACTTCAGCATCCCTCTTATATGGCCTTTCAGCATCAATAACTTCTGCTTCAAGAGTTTTTCCATCTTCGGATTCAACTGTTTGCATACGAGCGTTTGGATTGTTCTTGACTAATTCTTTCTTTTCTTTTGCAAGCTGCTTTTCTTGTTTCTTGTCCCACTCTTCTTGTGAAATTTGTCTCAAATAGCCTTTTTGTAAAGCATTTCTTAAATCCTTGGATGCCTTGATGACCTTTGGTTCTTCCCATGTAAGGTCAATAACTGCTAGAGGATCAAATTGAAGACGAATATCACTAATCCAGTGATAGTTCATAGTTACATTCTGAACAATAAATGATTCTGGTTCTTCCATATTTAACTTTTCCTTGAAGTTGGTAATTGAGTTATACCGTCTAGTCCTTCTTTACCAGTCCAAATCTCATTAGATTTAGCTTCTCTGGTGTCAGCAGCATATGATTGTTTCCTAACATTTTTTTGATCTTTCATAAAATCTGCCATTTGTTTTCGTTTATTTGTAGTGCCAAATTTCTTTTCATTAGCCGTTAAACCATTTTGAACTGAAAATGATGAGAAAATTCGTGTCGCATTAGCTTCAAAATTGCCACAAGGACAAGGTATTTGAGGCTGGTAATCTTGAATTGATATATTGACGGTAAAGACACGCTCATTACCATCACACAAACATCTGTACTCATATCTTGGCATTTACACAAAAATCCTTAAAGGTATTTGTACAAAAAATATTAAAATCTATTTACAGGGAGAAATTTTTAAAATGTCCGAAACTGAACTTAAAGATGCTACCAAAACTCACAATATGTACTGTGTAAAGTGCAGAACTATGGTTACCATCACTGGTCCTAAGGTTGTAACTATGAAGAGTAACAGAAATGCATTGCAAGGTAATTGTCCGCACTGCTCCACTTCAACTTACAAGATTTTTGCAAAAAACTAAATTATGAAATATAAATATGTGAAAATAGCACAAATTAAAGAAATAGCAACAGTAGCTGCTCCTTTAATTGGTGCAGCTGTGGAAGGTTCTGCTGAAGCTGCAGCCTTATCTCAAATCAAGAATATCTTAAGCGGTGAGTCTGGAAAAGATATGCTTGAAGAAGTTGTTTCACATTTTAAAGATAAAGCGAAACAAGAACAATTTCAAGGCGCTGAAGATTTTTCGACATACATGGCAGAAATTGAAAGCCTTAAAAATGCATATATGTCTTCTGGATTTTCTGCTAAAGAGTTTGATTCTTATTTTGCAGAAGTATATAAACTAGAAAACCCAAGAGGTCTTCTTTTAAATCCTAAAGTTTCTAAGATAGATATTCATAAAAGAATAGAGCTTATGAAGCAAGCTAAAGACGATGCAGCAACTTCTTCCTTACCACTAAGAAAAGTTTTCAACGCATATCTAATGCTTTACTCAAAAACTATGAATTTGGCTTTAGCCAAAGACGTTGTCAAAAGAGCAGTTAAATTAGAAAATGAAGTATCAGGTGTAGGTATCCTTGATTCTTTGTTCAATGCAATGAGCGGAAATGTTTCAGAAACAAGCTTGATGATGGCGTTGCTCGGTACACCTGAATTAATGAGGGAGTATACCGAAATTATTGCTCAAGCAACTGGTCACAAACTTGCCCCAGTTGAACTATACAGAAGAGACGCCGAAATTGCTAAAAATATTCTAGACAATCAAATCATTGAAAATGGATTGACTAGAGGTTTGCAAAATGCCATTGAATCTATAAATATAAGACAACAAGCTGCTGCATCATTAAAAGCCTTAAATAATATATACCGAAACACAACTTCATTTAGTGGTTTTTTCAGAAATATTTATTATTACCTCTGGATGGGAGACAACCTTGCAGTTGAAGGTTCAGCGAGTGTTATTCCTTCAAATGCAGGCTTGAAGCCGAATATGCTTAGTGGTGGTAAATTTAGTAGTAATAATAATAGAGTTATTACAGCAGCCACAACTGTTGTTCTCAATCCTACTCAAGCTGAAAGTGAACTTAAACAAAAGTTCGCAGATTCTTTAACAAAAACTCAATCTGTTTTTAGAGGTAACTACCAAGCAGAAGCAGCAAAGCTAATCGACACAGTCAGACGTCTATATGTAGCTAGAAGAACTAATAATGTAGCAGCATTTAATGCCTTAAGACCAAGTGTTACTGTAATATTGAACCAAAGAGGCTTTAAAAATACTCACAACTCAGAGTTTATTGAACTTGCAGAATCCTATTTAACCCTTTTGGATGCTAACCAGCCTATCACTGAAACATCAGTTGAAACAGCCGACAGTATGGCTGCACCTGAAACTATTGAGCAGCTAGCTCCAAATAAAGAGCAAGGCGAAAAGTTTAAAATTGCTTTGCAAAGATATGATGAATCAAAGAAAACTTACAACAACATAAAGAGTTCAATCTACGGTGAGCCTGGTTCTAGTATGATTGCTGGAAATGCAAAAGAACTTGGACAAACAAAACTGGTCCCTTACAAATCACCAGAACAAGTCAAAGCAAAAATATCCTCAGCTCAAGATTCAATCAAATCTGCAAGAGCATATAACAAAATTGTACAATCCGTCCTCAATGCTTGGACTACTACACCAGCAGCTTCGTTTTCAGGAAGATCACCTGAACAAGTTGAAGCTATAAAGACAAGACTCAAGTCTGTAGTTCACATTTATGAGTTAGAACTCGAGAAGTTTGCAGCAGATGCATTCGAGTTAAAATCAGAAGCCTTAACTGTTGAACAGACAATGAAGCAGAGAAATGAGCGCTACATGGGTGGTGGTCAACTTGCTGCAGAGTTATCAGGATTGGCTGCTTCATCAAAAGGCACAGCATATGGATTGGCTGGTGGTGTTGCTGAGCTTAACAGGTTGATGGATAGTCAGATAGCAACTCAAGAAGAAAAAATTCAAAAACTTCAAGGTGCTCTGTCAAGTGCTGGTTCCCCTGAAGAACGCATGGCTTTGGAAGGTCAATTAAAGAATGCTGATATTGAAAAAGAATTACTTAAAAATAGGTTATTCCAACAAACAAATGATGCTCTTCAAGGGAAATTCGACCCGTCTTTCTATACAGATGCAATGAGTAGCCCAGGAATTTCACGCTCTTCTAACAGCAAAAATAAATATGTTTTAGCCTCTAAATTTGTCAAAGAGTCTGACACTGAGATTGAAGATTATTACAATGACCTTTACGAAGATTCTAAAGACTCACCAGAGTATGGCACCGCTTTGGAACACCCTAAAGAGACAAGATATATTCTTACTGTAGACATTCCAAAACATAAGCACACAAAATCTAGTAAGTACAAGCTGAACTAGTACAAACGGTATAACACAACCTATGGATAATAAAGATCCCTGGGTTAGTTATGACAAAGTCTCAACGAGTTCTGATGCCTTTGCCTATGTTCAAGAAATAGGTAATGATTTGAGCGATTCATTAGAGCATTTAAACCAAGGTTCTCCTGTTAGAGCTAAAGGTCTTCCAACTGAAAAGTACACCGCCGGAAACACTAATGATGTTATGGAAGGTGTACATGAAGAGTCATTTCTAACCCAAACCCCTTCTAAAATTTCAAGACGATATTCACCCATGACTAAATCAGAGTACAGTGGTTATCGTCCACCTGATCCTGTCTTTTTATCTTACAATAACACTCAAACTACTAATACATTTTTACCCCTACCATTATCAAAACACAAGAATGTTGAAGACATTGACAAGGTGCAAGTTAATAATAAATTCACTGTTAACAAGCTTAGTTCCGCAAGTCGAGAGGCCGGTATAGCTCCTGAAGCCCTCGAACTTATTAATATTTTGAACCCCGTCGAAGCAAGAGAAATTCAAAATATCACAAATACTCAAGAAACTATATCTGAAAAATACACTAGTTTAACAATTCCAATTGAAGTAAAAAAGGTTGAGACAAAAGTAAATACAGTAGTCCAAAAAACATCCAGCATTATTGTGGGTAAGCCCAAAACTTTATCTACCTATAATCAAGTAAATAATAATTTACAAAATAATAATCAAACTACAAACGTAAGCCAAGATAATAAGCTAGAAACTAATATTGTTAAAAATGAAATAAATAATATAGAAACTGCTGGTCCTATATTTAATAATATCAATAATCAAATTTCTTCAACTTCTTCATCTATAGAAATTAAAAAACCAGTTATTACTCCTAAAATATCTCAATACACAAATGCAATTGATTTTAATTCTTTTGTGAGTAGTAATTTTGCTGAAATTATTGATCAAAAAACAGAACAAAAAATATTATCAAAAAATAATATAAATGTTAGAAAACTTGTCACTGATATTAATTTGTTCTTAAATCAAAATAAGAAAGAATTTAAGAATAGTGTTTCTAACTCTGTAAACCAATTTTTCTCAACTTATTCTGATGAAAATTTGACTACGCTTCAAAATTTAATTTCTAATACAATCAATAACTCTAATAATATCGAAAACTTAAATACATCTGTTTATAGAGTCTTGAATGAATATTTCTCTAAAAATAAAAATGAATTTAATCAATCTATAGTATCTGAGTTTGAAGATTCTTTCAATACAAATCTTCAAACTCAACTTACAAATTTACAAAACAAATCCATAACAGAATTAAGTATTGTTCAAAATATAGACAACGCAATTTTGGATGTTAAAAATATTTATGAATCAAAACAAGTTGAAATTGAAAATATTATTTCTGAAGTAAATAATGAAAATGTATTATCAAAGGTTGTAGAACTTGCTAATACATATCAAAGCTATCAGTCTTTAACTACCCAATCAATAAGTAATATTTCTTCGCAAATTAATCAAACAAATATTACGCAAATTAAAGAAGCATTTAACCAGCAAGTAAGCAATTTTAATATAAAAAGTGAATCGGCATTATCTAATTTCAAACAAGAAATTTATGGATTCTTATATACATATATTTCTAGTAGTGTAGAGCAAGAGACTTTAAACAATATTATTAATTCTGTAACTAACAGTAAAAGTGTTGATCAAGTTAATTCCATAATCAACGAATTTGTTTCCAGCATCAAGACAGAAGATAACACCCAGATTGTAAACAGCTTGCAGTATTTCTCAAATGATAAGTACTCAAATATTGTTTCAGGTTTATTAATAGAAGCAGTTGAAAATAATGTGCTTAAATCTCTGTCCAGTGTAGTACAAAATTATTCTAATCAAGACAACATCCAAAATTCTTTAGTCAATCAAGTTAAGAATGATCTTGTTGAATCTTTTACATCTGATATTAAAAATACAGTAAACAAGTTTGGACTTACAGAGCTCAAGACATCTATAGAAAATGTTTACAAATCACAAGATATCAACGACTTTAAGTCTGAGTTCAGTAATGTTTTAAATAAGTCAGGAAACTCAAGTAACTACCAGATAATTTCTTATTTTAATAACTTGCTAGAAACTAATATTTCACAATTTACAACAAAAAGCGCCAATGTTTTAAATAAAACAAGGTATGCGAATTCAGTTAAAAATCTTGTAAATGAAAACTTGCACAATGTAGTTTCTAATATCGTGCATAACTTATCTGAAGTAAGCACATATTCAGATAATAAAAATATCTCTACTCTTCTCAACAATATAAAAATTATCAACGAAAGACTTTTGATTAATAATGCCGAAAATAGGTTGCAAAACTTTAATTTAATTCAAACTAGCATTGAAAACTTTTTAAATAATACTGAAAATAAATTTGTCTCTATTTTAAATAATGTAAAAACAAATCAAAATTCTTATAGCCCAGAAATTATTGAAAACTTAAGTTCGTTTAATTTATTATCAACAAATGTGACTTCTGATCAATTAACAGAAGTGAAGAACTTAATTGTCGAATTGAATACACAAAGTTTCAATGAAGAATCAAAGCAATTCATTCAAGAAACAAAAACCTACACTGATTTGATCAACATGAAAAATCAAATTACTTCAGAGCTAGATAACTTTGTTTCTAATACATTTGAAACAATATTGGAAGTTAATCAAAACTCCACATTAATTTCAACCCAGCAGATGGTAAATTTAGTTGAAGAAGCAGTATCATCGTTTAATGTTTCCAATGTATCTAACAAGGCAGTTTCTTACATTCAAAATGTTCTGCAGGATGTCAAGAAACCAGAACTCTATAACAATACTTTCCAACTCATTACTTCAACAAATATTTTAGAAGAACAAGTAAAGAGCTATCTATTACAAAACAATTCTTTACTTGCTGATTTTTCATTACAGCAGATAATTAACACAATCAACCAGCCAATTTATTCAGATTATGTTACATTCCAAGACATTAAAGAAATTATCAATAAGTCAACAAACACATCAAGTTTTGGAATTTTAAGTGAAGTTAAACAGTATATTAATCAAGCAAACTCACAAGAAAATATTCAGTTCATATCTAACTTAAAAACTTATTTAGCAGAAAATCAGACTAATGATATATCTGTAAAAAATGTTAATTTTACTGATGAGTTAAAATATTTTATTTCAGAACAAAATAGTTATTCACCAGAGACTTTCAATCAAGTAATTAATTCTGTGACTAATAAGTTTGAAAATAAGTCTGCGTTGATTTTGAATGAGATTATCAATGAAAATGTGTCTAAATTAAATCAGGTATTGGACACGTTGTACTCGAGTGTAACTAATAACCAATCCAAAGAATCTATTTTAAACACCCTTTCTACATTTATTAATAATAGTGTTAATTACGGAACCTCTGATAATAATTTTTCAACTGAACAAAATAATCAAATTACTCATGATTCACAAAAAACTTATATAATGTCAAGCTTAACTATAGATAAAATTGAAGAGTTTAAAAATATAATAAATAATGCAGAATCTTTAGATGTAATTAATAATTTCAGTAATGAAATTATTAAAAATACTTTTAATGAATCAACTAACAAGATTTCTTTGTTAGTTGAGACTCTTAATATTTCTGACATATTAAAACAAGAAATTGTTAATCAAATTAATACATCTTCAAATTTAATTGAAGCTAATAATGCAATCAATCAAAACAAAAACTTATTCTCAAGCGCAGAAACAAATATTTTTGACAGCATATTAAATGAAAATATGTTTGTTTCCAATCTTGTAAATTCTGTTAATAAGACTTTTAAGAGTGAAATATTAAACAATAAAAATAATGTTGAAAGCTATGTCAATATTGCATTGGTTGAATATTTACAAAATAAGTTTACAAGTTATCAATCATCACCACTTTATAAGAGTGAAACATATTTAGAAAGTCTGACAAAGTTTATAGAAACAAACATAAGTAATTCATCTGTTGTTATGAATACAGTTAAAAAAGTGGCAGAATATGCTACTGGTGATCAAGTTTCAATCAACAACTTAATTAAGACTGTAGATAATTTGCATCAATCAGGCACATTAAATAACATTGAAAACAATCAACTTACATATGAAACATTTGAAAAGAATAATATAGAGTTTTTAAGCACAATTAACAATACGTTTTCCGAATACAATGTAAATGAAGTGCTTACATCTTTGAACAGTTTAACTAATGAGATAGTTTCTTCTGCACAAACAAGTATTGAAAATATCACGAAATCAACATCGTCTTCTTTGGATGTATCGTCTGTTGATATCCAAAACTTAGAAGATGTAAAATATTTAATTAATTATATTAACGAACATCAAAACAATAACAATGTTTCCACTAATGAAGAGATTGTTTTTAATTCTCTTAAGACTTATGTTGCTAATGAATATGTAAAGATTAATATGTTGCAAAACATTATTAATCAAACAACAGAAATTAAATCAGTTTACGATTACAACACTCAATCTACAAATGAATTGAATGTAAGTCAAGAAGAAAAAACTTCGATTATTCAAAAACAAAATCAAGAGTTTTTAAATCAATATACTCAACAATTTATTAGTGAAAACCTATCGTCTTCTATTTTTGTAGCCAATGTAACTAAAACGCTTGCTAGTAACTTTACAATATCAAAATTATCAACTCAAGCAGTAGAAGTTGTAAATAATATAAACTCTTTATCCACTTCTTCTGAGATTAACAACTATGCCACAAAGGTAGAAGAAAATAGCTTTAATGAAGCAAAATCTATTCTTACAACAATTTTGAATGATTTGGGTAAGACAGAAATTTCTCAGATGATTATAAACTCTGCAAGCTCTTCAGAAATTAAAAATGTAATCCATAACAATTTCAATAACCTAAGCACTTTAGAAAAGAATATTGCAGAAAAAACCCTGAATGAATCATTTTATGTAAGTAATAGATTAAATGAAGCAATCAACATATTTAATCAAGATATTAAAGAAAATAGCACAAATATCTCAAGCTACGTTGCTACACAAACTCTTACAAACTTGATACAGAATTATGTCAATAGTCAGATTAATAGTGGTTCTCTTTCTGTATTTGATAATATTCCAAAGGCTAATATCAATCAAGCAATAACTTTGGCAAATGCATTATCTGTAATCAATAAAGAAGATATAATTAATAATCTTTTATCCTTAAACCAAAATACATTTAATAACAAACAAGAATCTTCATATAAAGTTGTTTCATTTAAATTTGATCAAGATTTTAGGGAGGCAGTTAGTAGTATTGCTGCTTCTTCTAGCCCAGAAACTATTGCCACTGATGTGAGCATTTTCAAGCAAGAAATATTTAACAGTGCAATTTCGACAGTTAATGAAATAATGAACCAATCTAATATAAAGCTTGATTCATATGACACTATTGTTCAAAATCAAACCATATCTGTAGATGAAAAAATTCAAGACATTTTGAAAACTTTCAATACAACATTGAGCAACCAATCATTATTTGAAGAAAATAAAAACCTAGAAAATATTAAAAACTATGTTTTAAATGAAAGCTATAAAATAGAACTTCTTAATAAAATTTCTTCCCAGGATTTATTAGTTGTTAATAAATTTGATGAATTTGAAAATGAAATAACTACTAAGATCCAACAATATTTAATCAGTTCTTCATTTGTTAAAAATGTAAATAATTTTAGGACCGAGATATCTCAAAATAATTCTATTGAAGAAGTTAAACAATATTCATCTGAGCAAAAGATTATAATTCTTAATGATGTTAAAAGTTTTGTAAGTGATTTTATATCTGTAGTCAAACCGGAATATTTAAACACTGAAAATTTAAACACAATTAATGATGCAACTTCAATAGAACAAATTTCAAATATATTTGCAGAAAATAACAATCAGTTTACTTCATCAGAAAACTCAACTGTTTCAAACATCATAAACCAAAGCTCTATTTACTCTCAGATAGTTAATTCTGTGGCAAATTCTATCTTAAATGATAATAATTTTACACAAAATACAATGCTGCAGAAAGTGGATAATGCTGTTTATAATGTTGTCCAAAACCAGTTCAAAATAATAAGTAATACCTTGATAAATAATATTATTAGTGACTTTGATCAATCTTATGAGTCAACAAGAACATTGAAAGAAAATGTAGAACGTGCATCGACTTTTGTAAATAATTATATGAGTGTTCTGGATACATACTTCAATGAAACTTTGAATTCTTTTAAGATTAATAACATGCAAGACAGAATCAACAGCTATAATCAAGATGTTATTAAAACAGTAAATACAGCAGTTCAAAATTATGATGTTTCAAAACTTCTTACCAATACAATAAATGAAAATATTAGTATGAACCAAAACATTTTAAATAGTGATGTCATTGAAAATGTTAATCATATACTTCAAGAAAATAATATATCTTCTTCTGAAAGCGTAAATTCTAAAGATATGATAAATAATGTGCTTTCTAATCAAATAGTATCACAACAAATTCAAAATACAATCAACTCAAATACAGTAAGAAATTTATTTAATCGCTCTTATATTAACGAGCTAACAAGAAATACTAGCACATTGAGAACATTACTTCTAGAAAAAACCCAAGGATCTGAAACTAATTTAAACACAGCATATTTGAACAAAATTTATTCAACTGTAAATAATGTTAAGACTTCTTTAGTTAATGAGACTAAGAATGAAATTGAAAAGATTGAAAATATCACTTTAAATTTCCAAAACCAAAATAATTACCAAAGATCTAGTATTCAGGTTTATGATGAAGTTACAAATAGAACAGAAGCTTCATTACATCCAGATTACAATACAGTCAACTTAAATGAATCAGAAAATGTAATCAATAATACAGCAAATAATAATTTTAGAAATATTTCAGTAGTCAAGCAAATTGATGAAAATAATGATGTTAAAATATCAAACTTAAGAATAGAAAAAGTCTGGAATAAGTTTGTTCAAGAAGAAGTTAGTAAGATTGTTGAAGAAGTACACAACTCATCAGAATTTAATAATCAAGAAAACACCTTTAATGAGCAAAAAACATCAGAAAGCCAAAATAGTAGAACAGAAAACTTTAATAAATCAGAATATAATTTACAATCTGGTAATGTAAATAATACTGAAAATTTAAGCGTCTACAATAGTTTTAATAATCAACAACCAGGCACTAGCACAACGACTCAAGAAACTGAAGAAAAAGTAAACTACAGAGAAATTACTGAACTTGTATTTACTAGAATTGAAGAGAAACTTAAAACATTCAGCGTTACAGAAGAAGATATTATTATTCTTAAACATAAGATTTTGAGTGAAGTGACAGAGATTTACGAAAATAGATCCAGACTCGACATAAAAAAGAGCGAAGAAAAGATGAAAAAGGAGGTTGAGGATTTATTTATTAAATTCCTAAACTCATAAAATGCCTGGTGATGCTTACTCAAATCCATCGTTTATCCCGCCTATTTTTGGATATACATGGTCTCCAAAAACTAATGCGAATGGTAATTCACAAGCTCAAGGATTTTATCAAGCTAGAATCGGTAGAGGTAGATTTTATAATTCTGTTCCTGATGTAAACAATGACGACACAGGTCGAACTAGAGTAAAAGTTACTGGTTCATACACGTCTGGTCAAGAATATTATCCTATTCAGAATGTTTTCAGACCATTGCAAAACCCATCGAACTATATTTCTTTACCTCCATCAGATTATATAGATATTACAAATAAGACTGATGGCGATACTGTTGATGAGCTTTTGAGTTACGCTGTTACTATTCCAACGTCAAAGAGAATTGCTTCAATACAATTAGAATATTCATTTGTAGTAGATCCTAAAGATACAACCTTCTTAGACACAGTCACTGATGAAGAAGATAAAAAGAATATTATAGATGGGAACTATAGCAAAGTTGATTTAACAAAGTATCTATATCTTGATGTCCTTCTTGATGGAAAAGTTTACACATCTAAAACTGGAGATAAGGCAGCCAAACTACTACCACTTACTGGATTAACTACCATTATTGCTTTTACGACAAAGCAACTAAGATTTGAAGAAACAATAGCTTCTGGTCTTTCTGCATCTAATTATCCTCAAGCAAAAGAAATTAAGCTAATTCCAAATAAAAAAGTAAAATCTTTAAAGCTTGATATTAAAAAGTTTTCTATATATGAAGCTGTTAATTCTTGCAATATTGATGACAGAAACTTACCTTCTATTATTTTAAGTTATGCAGTTTTAGTGGACTGCGAAGTTGATACAACTGACTCATCTTCAGCAACTTTTGTAGCTCCTTCTACTTTTAGAAATAGACCTACAATAAATGTCAAAGTCTTCAACCCAGATAGTAGAATTCAAAGCCCAGGATTTTCTCACAGTGTTGATTTAAGATTTTTCTGTGCTGCTACTGCCGTTGACCCTGGCCTTGGTGCTGCTCTTGGAAACGTTGGTGCTGAGGGAACTTATTTTGTTACCCTTTTAAATGTTGGCGTTGGAAGAAGACATGCACGATATGTTTTTGATGGTGCAGTTTTAAATTCAAATGTTAGAAAACTTACTGAATTTACATTATATTCTCAAAAGCAAACTGTAACTTTATCAGCTTCGGGAAATAATAATGATAAAGATATTAATGATGTTTCTTTAGGTGTTTTTATTGCTTCAGACGAAAAATATCCATTGCCTATCAATACAGGAATTACATTTACAAAAGGAACGTTCAAAACTGCATTTGATGGTAATGTAATTTTTAAAGATTCTGATGCTACTGCTGATAATTCTGTTAATCATGTATATTTTAGATACTGGTTTGTTCCCTCTGATACTACTTCTACCGATGCTGATGTTTTAAGAAGTTATAGAGAAAAAACTGAATTTATTTTCAAAGTGATTGATGGGTACACAACAGTTTCAAGAAAAGCTCCAAGTTCTTTTCTTGATTTATTGGTTTCACCTCCATTAGACGTGAACTTACAAACATTTGAAATAGCAAGATTTATTAATGTACAAAAAAAACTTACATTTCCTGATATAGATTTTAGCTCAGCAGTATTGGCAGTTGAAGTTTTTATAAAAACTAATTCAACTGATGGAACTAAGTTTACAAAATTTCCAACAATAAATTTTTCTGCCAGCTCTGAAGTTTGTGGAATAGAATCAAATATTTTTCAAAACATCTCTCATACTTTGTACCCCATGAGGTCTTTTGATTTACTTGTTTTCTTAAGCTCAAAATTTACCTCAATTAAGTCGCCATTAAATTTAACTAATTTATTAACAGGAAATAGAAAGGCTACTGAAAATAGTGGATATGTTGAATATGGACAGAAGTTTATATCAGCTACAGCAAATTCAACTGTAGAAAATTCATTTAAAGATTTACTTGTAATAAACCCCACGTCACAAGTCGGAAAAATAAATGCGACTTTATCTGAACAAGTTTTCAATTCATTAAAGAAGACATCACAAATAACAAACAATTCAGCTCAGATAAATATTGATTTTGTAACTGATGGAGATCTTTTATCTAATGGAAGAGTAAACACTGGAACTTGGACCATTAAATTAAAGAGAAAAAGTGTTGATAAAGATTTGGGATTTGATTTACAGATACAAGGCTTAATGATAAGCAGTAATGGGAAAGTTCTTTCAAGACTATTTAAATCACCATTGCTTACAGATAAAGAAGAAATCAGCTATTCTCCAACAATCAATATCCCTTTTAATATTGAATCAGTAGAAACTCAATTTGTTCTTAGAGTAAGTTTGTATCCATATTCTTCAGGAAAATATACTTATAGTGAGTTAGTATCAACTGCATCAAAAGAAGGGTTGAAACCTGGGTTTAAGTTTGAGTCAATCAGTATTACAAAGCATACATTAGAACGCATGTATATACTGGCTAATAACGATGCTTCAGGCTCTCCAGGCTTTAATGAAGACTTGCCAGTTGCTCCAGTAAAAGTTTTAGGTAATGATCCAGAAATTGACGGACAATTTTTCTTTATTGCAGCTGATGAATCTTTAGGGACAAAGACTGTATCTAATACAAACCCATTTAAGGTTTCTGGAACACTTTATAGCCCTACTTGGTTTACAAGCCTGCCTAATAACTCTGAGGTTAAATTTAACTCTGCATTTACAGGAGCAAGTAGCGCAAAAATTTTATTTAGATCAGTGCTTGGAGGAGCGCAAGCAATTGAAGATTCTGTAAGTGTAGCAACATCTAGATTAAGTGGAAATATGACAATTGGATATAACAGCAACAGAGCTGATATAAGCGAAAATGGAGAAGTTGATGTTGTTTCAGTAAATGGGCGAAATGGTATGTATGAGTCCTATAATGTAAAGTCAAGTGAAGAAACACCATTCAAAGGCAAAAATCCACTTTTAATTAATTTTCAACCAGTAGACAATTCTGAATCAAATAGTGATATATTCTACCTTTTAAGCGAAGCATCTGACAATACTGGTCCTTTTGCTTCAGCAGCAGTAAATATCGCTGGGGCAGGTCCAAAATCCTGGGAGCTTCCTGGTAAAGAATTTTTTCAATCTAAAGAAGGCTTTTCTGTTCAAAAGCAGTTGTTTAACCATTTAACATTTACTTCAGCTTTTATGGACCAAATAAGAAATACAGTTTATGCAGTTGGTTATGTTCAAGGAAGTCTGATTTTAAAAACTACCCAAGCGTTTTTAGCATCAACAGGCAATCCAGGCGTAAGCACATATTTAATTGCAGGTCCAATTCCGGACCCATTAACTGATGATTTTTATCCTAATTTTACAAACTTACAAAATACAAACTCTGACCCAATTGCGCAAACTTACCCTAACGTTATAGGCTTTAGTAGAAACAGATTCATTATATTTTATGTGACTCAGGGGAATACAGCAATTAAATTTAAAATATTAGATGGGAATGTATTATCTGAGGAACGCACAGTAATAGACTTGAATAAAATATTAGGTTCTAGTTCTAGTTCAATATCTATTTCTGGATTAGCAACTATATTCGAAAAAACAAGTGAAACTATTCACCTTACATTTTGGTGCAATAAAAAAATATTTTACTTAAGTTTCTCTGCTTTTGCCGATTGTCCAGTAACCTTTATGCCATTACTTCAACTGGTTGCTGGAAATTTTATTCCTGATAAAGCAAGCAATCAATTAATATATGATTTGAACCAAACAGGATATGTTATTTTAAATAATGATGATGAAAATGACAATTCAGATATTCCGAAACAAAGATCTGGACTGGCATTGACTTTAAGTAGAAATGGCGAGTATTTGATTGCTTGGTATAAAGATACTAATAATAAAATTGTTTCTAAAACTATATATCCTTATATAACAGTATTTGATAAAAAGGTATACGAGGTGTTTTCACAATGATAGTAGACAAGACAAGAGAACTTGTAATAAAAGCAAAACTTTATATTTTATATAATGAAACACCACCAATTGCTACAGGATATTACAGTTCTAACTCAACCACTAAAGACCCGGAAAATCTCAATCCAATTAACAGAAACACCCAGCAAGATAAATTTGTAAATTTGGGTGGTAAAAATTATAATATTCAGCCATCTTTTTTTAATAATGTCACGCCTTTATTAAACGCTCACATGCCACCAATAAACACTCAAATTGGTGCTCCAAGGTGTACATTTGCCTACGGAGGTATTGAACCTGGGAAGGCTCATCCAGTATATAATCTGCTCAAGGGTCCTGAAGACGGTTATGCGCCAAACTTTTCTAAATCAGGATTGCAATATAACGAGAATACATACGTTCAAGTTCAAAACCCTGACTTGTCTGTCCCATACATGCCTTTTTCAACTAGTAATTCTTTTGGCGCTAATAAAGTTTTAACAACATACAATATTTGGTCCTTAGTTGACGATAATGGAAATTTACTTAAAACTGATAGTTTTAAATACCAAGGACAATTAGTTTCAAAAAATACAGACCCTAATCTTGAGATGAAGGCAGATCCAAATGGAGAATCTACTATAAATTTTAATTCTCCATCAGGCAAAGCAACTATTAAAAGAATATTTCCACTTAGTAAAGATGTTGTTTATGATCCTGACAGTACTCTCTACGTTGCTAAATCTGTCAAAGATGCAAATGGAAATGTATCAACATCTATAATTCAACAAAAAGTTACCGAGCGTGGTGGCGAAAACAACAGTTTTCATCTTTCTATAACTACTAGTTTTCTTCCAAGTAACCCTAATGGTAAAGAATCAAAAATTATAATTACTGTTGGATATGCTTCAAAAAAATATAATAATGTTGCTTACCAATTTGAACTTAAGAATGGAAGTCCGCTAGAGATTTATTTATTAACTGCCAATGGTCAGAAACTTAAGCAATCATTAAATAGCACCCCTGCCATATCAAATGCCACAAATCTTGATATATACATGCACTTTCTAAAAGATATTGCGCTATTAGGCTTTAGTCCTGATCCAAATGGATGGCAAAATATATCTCCAGTTTCTCAAGAAAAGAATTTAGATTCTGTTAAAAATAAATTTATAAGTTATTTGCCTTCTGATGCTTCTATCACTATTCAATGTAATTATGCTTCTTGTGAAATACAATATGGTGCTTTAGCATTCAATAACTATGATCCTAGATCTGATGACTCTAGACCTCACGTAACTTTTAAACATGACACAACTACTCCAACATTTGAGCTTGACCAATATGATGGATACAAAACATTAAAGGACAATGGAGTTTCTCATTATTCAGATGCTAGATCTGGTAGCACACAACTTCAATTTATAAACACATATGTAAATAATGGATATGGTCAAATCAGATATAATTCTGTTATTGGTGGCCCATTATTAACAAAAGTAGAAAATAAGCTGATTGATAATAAAGGCAAGCAAATTTACGCAATGGCTCCTGATAACAGTCTGTTATTACCTATTGGAGGCCAGGATCCAAACAAGCTACCTGCTTATGATATATCTGAATTCATTGAAAGTTGGGACGTGACATATAATAATAATAACTCAAACTTAATTTTTTCAGAAGCATCCGTAAAACTTAAAAACTTTGATGCTGGATATTCACAAGATACTAAATATAATGGTATGAATATTTTGAGTTTGATCGAAAAAAATATGATTGTTATCGAGCTTTCTGCTGGCTATAATGATGAATTCAATATTTTCTTTCAAGGATTTATTATGGGAACAAGCACTACAAGAAGTGCTTCAGGATCAGAAACTATATTTACCTGTACTGATGTCGGTAAAACAGTTTTAGAGAATGCTAAATTTCAGAATTATGTTCTTTTTGCTGGATCAAAAATCAAATATGCAATATATAGATGCTTTGAACATTCAGGTTTCTATCCGTATTTAAGACTATATGAAAATCCTGGATATTTAAAAAGTATAGATGCAAATATGTCTTATACACAGATTGATAACAAGCAAGTTACGGCAACTCAATCAGAGCCAATTATATCTAAGTTGACTGAATTCTTAGATAACTTTATGACAAAACAATCAGAAATGCCTTTTTTAAGATTTGATTATTCCAAGCAGGTTTTTGAAATTGACTGGAGATATGCAAGTAAATATCGAGATGAAATAAAATTATTTGGAGTTGATTTAACTGACGCAAACACTAGAGAAGTTTATTTTAAAGAAAATTTAGAGGATTGGCACGGGTTGCTTTCAGGACCGTTTACCGTATCTACTGACAATGGAAACTTTTTTAAATCATTTGAAGCTAGGGGTTTTGGTTATGAAGGCTTTTCATCAGCATCTGAATCATATTCACAAAAATCTGGAAAAGATGCAATAGTCAGTGGCGACTATAATGTGCAAGGTTTTGTTGGTTTTGATAAAAAGTTTTATGAAAATTTAGGGCAATTATTTCCTGACAGACTTGCAGTTGAGACTTGGTTAAGAAACAAAATAGAAATTCTTAAAAAGCCTATTTATAATGTTCAGTTCTCTTGTTATGTTAAAAGACCACTAAATTCTCATGGTTCATTCATTATAAAATCCATGATGAAAGAAAATGCTAAAGTAACCGACGCTTATTTGTATAGAAGCGTGAGATATAACTGTGACAAAAAGAATAACTTAATATTAGCAACTGTTACAGGTGCTCAAGCTACTAAGCTAGTAAAATAATTTACTAAGAGGTGTTCCTATGCCAGAATTTTTTAGCTTATCAGATGTAATTAGAAAGCAGATTCAAGATTCTAACAATAAGAGGGATAGTCTCTTAAATGTTCAATCTACTCTTGCTCTTACATTAGGGGTCGCTCCATCACAGAGAGATAGATTAGACCCAGATAATGATTCTTTAACTTGGGGTATTTCAAGATGGGGCATAGCAAAAGTTACATCAAAAGAGCAACCAGATAGATAATGGGAAAAACACCTATATATGGCTTGGGATATTTAGAACCAAACCAAGACTTAGCAGAGAACCTTGATCTTGACGAATTACGTTTCAGGGCTATTGATACTCAGACTTATTCTTTATATCAAATTTTTGGAAACGGAATCATTGAAGATGAGACAAATAATTATGCTTCTTGGGTTATTAGTGTAATCCCAAATGACTATCAAAATATTAGAGTATCAAGTGGTAAAGGGTTTATTTCTTGGAAGTCTGCAGAAACCACTTCTTATGTAGATGTCGCTTTGCCCATATTACCAACAGGTGTGACAAGCGTAACAATTTGGGCTTACGCTATAGCAAATGATAATACACCTGTTACTAAAGAAATAGATTTTATTACTTCTTTGTTTCAAATCAATGACACAGATAATTATATTTCTTTAGGTGGAGTAGTAGTGACTTTTGGGGCTACTACTTCTGTCGTTCCTTTTACCACTGGAAGAACAAGAATTAGTTTGTTTGCATCCCTTTCAAATATTATTAATCAACACAAACATATTGGTGGTTCTAACAATCCAAGCCCTATCAATCTTGGAAGTCACGTACAAGGTAAGCTTTCTGGGGAATATATTGAAAACTTAGACATCTCTACAGTTACTAAAGGTACATTAGATGCTGAAAGATTGCCCACTATAGACCATAAAAACCTTACTAATATTGGAACTTTGACTCACTCTCAGATAGATTCATTATTAGGCGCCTTAACGCTTCCTGATAGCTCTTACAGACTGTCTGATTTGTCAATGGCAAATAGACTTCAAATTGTTTTAAAAATGAAGAAACAATTTGCGGCAGATTCAGATTCTTCACAAATTAATGCGTTATTCTATATTCCAGCTATTTATCCAAACAGGTCTACTGATACATCCTTAACTTTAAGAGATTTAAGTTTGCCTGCTTATATTAGTGAAGCTAATGTATATGACACAGTTGGAGCTGGTTATGATCCCGCTGTTAATTTTATAGAAGCTGCTGCATCAGATTCGAATACAGCATTTTCAGTTACTTATGATACAAAAACTCATTTTCAGACAATGTATGATTATATTACTGGAAAAGATCTGGGTCTTTATGCTGATGAAAATGTTAAGATAGGTGGCACATCAGCAGACTCAGTTGATGGTAATTTTACTATCGACACTCCTTTAAACTTTACTATCTTATCAAATGCGGCTGGTCCTGATTTTGAAAATGCAGCATATGGATGGAACTATTTTACTAAGAAGTTAAGAAATACTGATGATACCTACACTGACAATCAATATACTGTCTTTACAATACCGACTGCTAAAAGAAACTGGAGCAACAAAACCCATATTGGCTTCGGTATTAATTTAGCTCAAACAGATTCAGCTTGTAGTATTTACATGACTTTATTAGTTGACACTGCTGATAATCGTATTAAAGATACGACTTTAGTTTCTGAAACTATAGAAGATAGAGCAAATTCAACAGTTCAGACATTAGAAATTAAGCGCAGTATATTTAAAAAAATCTATACAAATGGTATTGACGATTATGATACTGATATTTTTATTAATGTAGATTTATCAGAACTCATTGAGCTTCCGTCTAATAGAGTAAATATTGTTGGATTTGCATTTTACATAACAACAATTGGTGCAACTGGAGAAAAATGGGATGGAAATGCTTCTCCAGAATTAACCTTAGTTGCTCCTTCAACTGAGTTGATTGTTGATATAAATGGTGACGAACTTACAAATGTTATCACTGAGAGACAAAGCCAAGAAAATGGATATCTTTCGGCAATGTTTTTATGGAATGAGTATTTGTATGCTGCTAATGCTAAATATATCTTTAGATTAAATACGGGTAGTTCATCAGCGACATTGAATTTGTACGCATATAAGATTACAGTTCCGTCAAACACTTCATATACAATTTCAGCTAGGATTACAGACTCCTCAACCGAAAATGATTTAAACTCTAAAACAGCTTTGGATATAACTACTGAAGCCTCTTTGGTTGGAGATACGTATGAAATTACTCCTCCAGGTTCATATACGATTAGCGTTCCTGGTGCTGGAGACGTAACAGAGGCAAAATTTAATATTGGAAGATTTGTTGATATTATTATTGATTTGTATTCAGACTTTGAGGGTCTTTCAACACCAGAATTTCAAAAGTTAAATATAGTCTATACTTCTGTAGGTGGAACTCAAAGCAGAATTTGGAATAAAGACCACGATGATTTTGCTAATGAGCAGTCTGGTTGGTACGAAAGTGAGTACCAAAGATATAATATAGCTATTGGTGCTACATATTCTGAGGGTGGATTTGATAAAAATTCTTTGCTACTTGAAAATGTTTCAGATATTGGTAACTGGATTTATATGCAGAAGAGTGCAGTTATTTCAGCCAATCAAACTGGAACTACAACCACATATGAAGATGGTCAGGATAATAGCACTGCAGAGCTCAATCTTAAATATTATTTAACCCCTTGGCAAATATTCAACAAATCAACGACTTATGGTTTCTACAAGCCAAAAGATTTTAGAATAATGTGGGATAACACTTCAGTTTATGCAGATACGGCTAATGACAGAATAATCCATTTTGAAGCAGATGGAAAAGTTAAAAGAATTATTCAGGGAAATCTAAGACTTAAAAAATCAGAAAGAGATTTTATGGTTTTAGCAGCACATTATAATCCTGACACTGGAATTATTTATTTACCATTTTCCCAGTGTGTAAATATTGTTGATACTACAAGTATTAAGATTATTTATGATGGTTTTGATATTTCCGCAAATGAAACCCAATATGTCTCATCTGTCGAATTGCTTACTCCACTCGTATCACAAAAATCTTCAACTGTTTTAATAAAACTTAAAACACAGTTTAATAAAATTTTAAAAGCCGCTACAACTAAGAAAGTAATTATTCTTACTGGTGCTTTTACTTCAAATGGCCAATCTGATAATGCAAGCGAAACATCAAATAGTACAAATAACATTGGCGGTTCAGGCTCAAACTCTGGGAATTCCGTACTTGCACCTCCATCAGGTGCAGGGTCAGGAGATAGTAAAGGAGATGGCTCTGGTGGTTTTGTAGTTCAATCTGTCTCTTCAAATGAAAATAGATTACTTAAAAGTCCATCATTAAAATATTTTGATTTGAGAAATAGAATCAATTTTAATGGCTTTGTAGAAATATTTGGTTCTGTAAATCTAGCATCTACTGAAAGTTCGTTTACAAAAATGGATTTCAAGGCATTTGCAGATGGAGACATTACTGAAATATTTGATTACAATGGAGATGGAATTTCAACTACTTTGATTGGACCTCCAATGACTGGTTTAACAACTGCTCAAAGTGGAGTTATCGATTTACCTATAATGCAAGGCCCCATTTATTATTCAAATATCTATAATCCTATTTCTATTAATATGACAAACTCTTATCAATACGTCATAGCTCAACCATATATTAACTCAGTAGTTTGTTATGATTCAGATACAGCAAATACTCTTCTTTGGAGCATATCTTCAAGTTTAGTTGAGTATACTGAGGGCTTACTTGGTTCTGCATATGTTTTAAATAATAACAATGTTCTTTGTGCTGTGCCTTCCAAGTCTTCAACTGAAAAAGGTAAAGTAGTAATCATCAAAAGAACGAACACAAAAGACTTTCCAATCACAACATTGCCACAAGATGGTGATTGCGTATATGCCTTGCCTTCTGAAAAGTCTGGTGAGTATTATGTTATAGTTGACGATACTTACACAAACGGAACAAAGTCTAAGCTTTTAAGAGTTAATTCTTCTAATAAAGTAATTAAATCTTGGAATAACAATAATCTTTTAACTCATCCTAAGGGTTTGACAGTTTTACAAAATGGCGACTTGTTAGTATCAGAGTAAAATAATGAACTTAAATTTTTTATCAAATTCAATTATTTCTTTCGTTCTTGGAGAGGATGATTTTACATTAGAGTTTATTTCTGCTCCTCATGATTTAGTAGCCGAAAAAAATGACAATAAACTTACATTAAACGTAAGAAAAGATATCACTGCAGATGTTATGTCAAATGATAAATCTTTTGTGCTTAATCTACACAAAACTTTATCATATACTGTATCTTTTGCGATCAAGTTTTTTGGTGCATCATTTACAAAAATATCTGATAAAAAACTCAAAGTTAATGAAAAGTATATTTTACAAATTGATTTTGGTACTTTTAATTTCAATGACAACGGTACTGTCTTAATTAAAGTATCAGGAAACAATGCAAAACTTAATCTGAATTCAGAAGAACAAGAAGTAGAAGAAGTTAAAAGTCTTAATTTTCAGGCTTTTGTTTCACCATCAGGATTGCCTACAATTGGATTTGGATTACGTGAACCAGAATTTGCAATCGGCACATTTGACTACTTTAATGAATCAGGAAACTTGTCTATTAGTGAAGATACTGTGTTTAAGTTTCCAAGACTAATTAGAAGTGGTGTTCCTATTGTATCTACAGTTCCGGCTGAATATAGTACAACCGATTATTCCGTATCTGATCAAAACAATTATATAAGTGGAAAAGGCGAAGTATCAAGAACAATTTATTTTAAGATAGTTTGTAATTCTGTTGTTGAAACAATTAATACAGGTGTTGTTTCAAAGTGTCAACTAAAGATTTATTTACCAAACGGCCTTGATTCAGTTAAATCAGCTGCTTATGTTCCAATGACAATGAGATATTATAGTACTGTCAAAAACATTGCTATTTACTCTGCAGAATATACATTTCATTCTTCTGGTATTCACAATAGTGTTGAATATGTTGATGGCTATATGTATTTTGATGTTTATGCCCCCATATCTGTACAAAGAGACATACCATTGCAGTTTAATTTCACAACCTAATTAAATTCAAGGGCTGGGACATATATACTAAGAATATTTTATAAAAGTCCCCAAAAAATCAAACGGTGTAATAATGGCTTATCTTACAAAAATCATCCTGCCCAATAATTTAAGAAGTGAATCACTCAGAGCTGAATTTTTAGAGCTTGGCCAAAACTATAACAACAATCACTCTTCCGAAGATCCATTTTACGATAATAATTCTACTAATCTCAAATTTAAGTTTGAAGTTAGAGATGCAGAAACAAGATCTACAGTTTATGAACTTACAAGCATCAAAGAACTTTTAATTTCAAATGATCCTGAATTTACCGAAACATCAACATATAGAATTGTTGATTTTCCAGCCAGTACATATGACCCTGCTTTAGATTACACAATAACTTTAAATCCAGGATATTTTTATGGATCCGGTGTTTCTTATACTTCCGGGTCTGCTGCTGGCACTGGATACTTTATAGTCGAAAATTGGCCTTTAAGTGGCAATGGTGGTCTCTGTACTGTATACATTAAAGCTATTCTTTATGTAAATGATGAAGAAGTAACATACCCAAATTCTGGTGGTATTTTTGACCAGATTTATTGGGCTGGAGAGCCACCTGCAACACCCTCTTCAAATGAGTACTCTTTACTAAAATCTGGTTGGACAGGGTCTGATTCATTAATAACTTTCAAAGAAAGTAATGATTTGCAAACTTCGGATACAAATGCAATATCATCTTATTTAGGAAGTTTTGTTGAAATATACAACTACAATAATACATTAAATTATGTTGCAAAAATCGCAAGTACTAATGACAACTTTTTAAGCTTAG
>Ga0114969_10000821_pt1 | contig 26849 bp, 24 predicted proteins | sample M_130807_MF_Meta_FD_87316 | JGI IMG/M metagenome (GOLD analysis project Ga0114969, IMG submission 87316) | Freshwater microbial communities from Lake Montjoie, Canada to study carbon cycling - M_130807_MF_MetaG | ecosystem: Environmental > Aquatic > Freshwater > Lake | place: Lake Montjoie...
TCTTCGATGAGTAGGTGGCCATCGGCCAGGAGGCAAACAACGGCGAGTTCAATGGGGCCTTTTTTACCCTGAAGAACTAGCCCGACGTTGTCCACGATGGACTCAAACATGCGGGCAAAGGAGCGGGAGGAAGTGGAACCGGCGGTAGAAGACACGGTGTCACGCTAGACGCTAGATACCGTGAGTTACATGGCAACGACCTCAGGAATTCTTGCAGTTGATATCGGCGGAACGAAATTGGCTGCTGCTGTCGTCACCGCGCAAGGTGACATCATCCGTCGAGATCGAGTGGCAACGCCGGCACGCGCCCCATGGATCACACTTTCGACGTTGATCAAACGTATTCAAGCCGCGGCCTCTGACATTGAGTTAGTCGCCTGTGGGGTTGCTTGTGGCGGCCCGATGAAAATTGGTGGAACCGAGGTATCCCCGTTGCACATTCCGGCATGGGTTGATTTTCCACTTTTGTCATCAATTTCAGAATTAACTGGTTTGAAGACCTACATCGATAATGACGCGAAGGCTCTTGCCCTGGCCGAAGGTTGGAAGGGAGCGGCACGCGATTGTGCAAATTTCATGGCAGTTGTGATCGGGACTGGAGTTGGAGGTGGGCTCGTCATCAATAATCGCCTCGCCGTGGGTCGCAGTGGGAACGCTGGTCACTTTGGGCACATTGCAGTTGGAGGAGACATCGTTGGGCATGATGATCGTCCGTGTCGTTGTGGGGGACGAGGTTGTCTGGAGGCGTACCTATCAGGTCCAGCCGTCGAGCTAGAAACGGGACGTGACCCGATGTATGCGCCGATGAACTTGAAAGTCCGTAACGGAATTTTGTTAGGACGTGCCGTTGCGTCGGTTGCTGCAGTTGCTGATATTTCGCGGGTCGTTGTTGGAGGAAGTGTCGCCTTGGGATGGGGCGACCCGTTCTTTCGAGCAGCCAACGATGAGTTGGTCGCTCGATCTAAATTGCCATTCACCGCAGGGATTTCGATCATGCCCCTCGGTCTTGGTGACTCATCGGCTTTAATCGGTGCTGCTGCGGTTGCACTCACCAGTATCACAAACTGAAAATTCACGGTCTGCGTCAATTGGCGAGTAAGTTCGCAGGTATGCGTCCGATGTATGGTCCTGAAGTAGATGTCTTTCGTAGCAAAGTGCAGTCATTCCTGGCCAAAAACCTTCCAGCCGATTGGCGCGGGATTGGTTTATTACCCGCAGACGAAGCTCATGCCTGGGTGATGGAGTGGCGCAAAATTTTGCATCGTGAGCGTTATCTCGCAGCAGGTTGGCCGGCCGAATATGGCGGCGGCGGTATGTCGGCGCTCGAACAAGTAATCTTGGCTGAAGAATTTGCCAAGGCGGGCGTGCCAACAGGTGGATCGAATGATGGCTTTGGGATCACCATGTTGGGGAACACGTTGTTGACGTGGGGGACTGAAGAACAAAAGGCGTATTACCTGCCGCGCATCTTGTCCAATGAAGATGTGTGGTGTCAGGGCTATAGCGAACCTAATGCTGGTAGTGACCTAGGAAGCTTGGGCCTGCGAGCAACTCTTGACGGTGATCAGTGGGTATTGAACGGACAAAAAATTTGGACGTCGGCTGGACATTTGGCCGATCATATTTTTACGTTGGCGCGAACCGATCCCGACAGTCCGAAACATAAAGGCATTTCATTTCTTTTGGTTGATATGCGTCAACCCGGAATTGAAGTTCGCCCGATCAAAATGATCAACGGCGAGAGCGAATTCAACGAAGTCTTTTACACCGATGCAGTGTGTCCTAAGGAAAACGTCGTTGGCGGACTGAATAATGGTTGGGCCGTAGCAATGACGTTGCTTGGTTACGAGCGTGGTGAAGGTGCAGCGACGGTCCCCGTGCGTTTCCAAGCCGAACTTGATCGATTGCTGCTTTTGGCTAAGGAATGTGGGGTTGACCAAGATCCTCGCATTCGACAAAAACTTGCATGGGCGTATTCAAAGGTTCAGATCATGCGCTACCTCGGATTACGCACCCTGACAAAATTCCTTGCCGGAGGTCACCCCGGACCTGACGGCGGAATCTTCAAGCGTTACTGGAGTGAATATCACCAGGCTGTCACTGAACTTTCGATGGAGATCCTTGGGGCCTCGGCGATGTGCCCAGAGGGACGACCTCCTTTGAATTCGTTCCAACCAGACGATCGCAGTGCGCCTAACTCCAGCGGAAGTTGGACTGGGGCGTTTCTCAATGCCCGTGCTGGAACGATTTATGCAGGCTCGTCGCAAATTCAGTCAAATATCATTGGCGAGATGGTGCTCGGTTTGCCCAAGGAACCTCGCTGAATCATGAATCGAATTCGCCGAGCATTTGCGATGACGTACATCGTGGCTGGGGTGATTGTGCGACCGCGCTATTGGTTGGTCGCTATACGAGTCGCTCGGCGCATGGTTCCGTCGCGTTGGTGGACGATACGGCCATATTTGCCAGTGCCGACTGCCGACTACGTGAAGTTTCGCCTCGAGACCCAATATGGGGGTAGTTCGCCTCAGCCAAACCTTCCCGATGTTTTGAAGTACTTGCAATGGGTCCGTCAATGGGATGCCGTGTCATGATCACTGGTGTGATTCGTAGGGGAAATTAGTTTCAGATGAGGAGCGCCCTGGTACTGAATGCAACATATGAGCCACTCAGTGTTGTGCCTTCTCGTCGGGCGGTCTGCCTGGTTTTGAGTGACAAAGCCGAAATGGTTGAGCATGACGGAGCATTTATTCGAAGTGAACGTTTGTCACTGCCGTCGCCGTTAGTCATTCGCTTGCGTTATGTCGTCAAAGTGCCGTATCACCGCAAGACTTCATTGTCGCGCCGCGCTGTTTTTGCACGTGATAACCATCGTTGCCAATACTGCGGAGGTCTCGCTGAATCAATTGATCATGTGATGCCGCGGTCTCGGGGCGGTCAACACACTTGGGAAAATGTTGTTGCGGCATGCCGTAAATGCAATCTTGGCAAGCGTGATCGGACGCCGGATGAAGCTGGTATGCGTTTGGCGATTCCACCAATGACGCCCCGCGAGCTGGCGTGGGTGACAGTTGAAGCGGGGACCGTGCCCGACGCATGGAAGCCATATTTACTGAAGGCCTCGTGAATTATTTTGTCGGCGCGTATCAATAGGTTGACCGGATCGTGTGAGGAGTTTCACCATCGTCAATTTCCGGTAGCGAATGAACCGGTTATTTCGCTGTTTACTCCAGTACAGCCAGCGATCATCCTCGGTTCGACGCAAGAGCGATCATTAGTTAATGAGGAAATGTGCTCGGCGAACAAGATTGAAATTGTCAAGCGGCGCAGTGGTGGAGGAATTGTCTTTCTTGCCGAAGACTCGACAATTTGGATTGATGTTGAAATTCCTCGTGAACATTCATTGTGGGTAAACGATGTTGGCGATTCTTCGCTTTGGCTCGGTGAAGTTTTCAGAAAAGAACTCTCAGAACTTTGCGATGTCAACCTAGAACTTCACCGTAGTGGGTTGATCAAAACAGTTTGGTCGCCACTTATTTGCTTTGCTGGGCGCGGACCTGGCGAGGTGTTCACTGAGGACGGTCGCAAAGTCGTCGGAATTAGTCAACGTCGAACGCGCGATTGGGCAAGATTCCAGTGCGCGGTTTCCTTGCAGTGGAAACCTGAATTACTTCTTGAGTTTTTGAATGAACCGCGTCCGACAATTTCTGATATTGAAAATTGCGGGTCAAATCTTTCGTTAGATTCTGCAACGGTCGCGACAAAAATGACTGACGCGATTCGGATTGCTTTGGATTAAGCGGCAGGCACCGTTGTCGCTGGGCTAGTCGTGGTTGGAGTAACCGTCGTTGGGGGAGTCGTGCTCTTGCAGGCGTCAAGCGGTTTGACGACTAGGTATGGATTACTCGCAGAGCCGCCACCAGGGTGATATTCAAAATGTAAGTGCGGTGATGAGCTACTGCCGGTACTTCCGATGTAACCAATGACTTGCCCCGCGACGACCGTGGCGCCGAGTGCGGCCCCTTCGGCGAATGCCGAGAGGTGGGCGTAGTGGAAATAGGTGCCATCGGCTGCGGTGAGGCGCACTGCATTGCCACCAAGCGAACCTGGGCGATCGAGGAATACGCGGGTGATGGTGCCATTGGCGACGGCATAAATTGGCGTTCCAGACTTAGCGATGATGTCGACACCCTCGTGTTGACGGCCGCCAGAACGCGGCGCTAGCCAAGTGTCAGTAAACCAGCATGGCCCAAGTACGGGAAAGACGGTCGGCAGTGTTGCGGTCGTTGGAGTTGTCGTTGGAGTTGTCGTTGGGGTGGTCGTCGGAGTTGTCGCTGTTAATCCAGGAATGAATCCGATGTACACAGCAGTGCGCAGATCAAGAATTCCGGTTGCCTTCAGGCCCTGGGCTTTTTGGAATGCCGAAATTGCGCTACTCGTTGCACCACCAAATTTTCCGTCGGAGCCACCTTTGACTGCAATCCCAGCGGCGATCAACAGGTTTTGCAGAGACTTGACTGCATCGCCAGTGTCGCCAATTTTCGGAAGCGTCGGAGCTGGCGTTAAGCCAAGTAATTGGGCGGTGAGTTGATCAATGACTCCAGTGGCTGCAACTTGCATATTTTGTTGAAAAGATGTCACTGCGGCAGTAGTGCCAGAACCGAATCGACCGTCAACTCCGCCCCTGACTGAAATTCCCGCGGCAACCAAGGCCTTTTGTAAGGCCTTTACTGCATCGTTGTTATCTCCCCTAACAGGGAACTGTCTTGCAATAGTCGTTGCTGGAGTAGTGGTTGGAGCAGTAGCAGTTGGCTGAGTTGTTGATTGAGCGCTTCCTTCGACGATGCCCAGTGAAATTGCAGTGGTGATGTCAACGACTCCGGTTGCGGTTATTCCGCGGCTTGTTTGATATGCCGAAACCGCATTGGTGGTGGCCGCTCCAAAAATTCCGTCGATGCCGCCACGAACTGAAATTGATGCATGTGTTAATGCTTGTTGGAGGGCTGTCACTATTGCGCCGCGTTGTCCAAGAATTGGTAAGGCCGGACTAGGCGATAGTCCGAGAAGAAATGCAGTTGTTGAGTTCACAACACCAGAGCTTGTGAGTCCTTTGCTTGACTGAAATGTTTTGATGGCGTTAGACGTTCCTTGCCCGAAAATTCCGTCAACGCCGCCGGTCACGGAAATTCCTTGAGTGACGAGTGCCTGTTGAAGTGAGCGAACAGTTTGACCACGGTCGCCAAATTGCGGAAACGTCGAAGCCTTCTTGGTTGATGGTAAGTGAGCGACTGAAGTTTGTGCCGATGAATGGGCCGGTGCTGTCGCTGCGTGAACTGTGGTTGCACCCCACGCGCTTGAGGCAACGAGGGTCATCACCACGGCGCACACGGCCATAAAGGTCCGAGTTCGGAGTCGCCTGCGTGAAGCAGCGAGATCAATGGGGGTGGTGATGAGCACCTGTGGGTATCGGCAGGTTTTGCTGCCCGACTTGAGGATTTCATGAATATTTTCCCTGAATCCGAGCATTTTGGGGGAAATGCGCCATCTGGTGGAAAAAAAATTCAAAAAAGTGGCGCGAAAAGGGGAAAAGTGGTTGACAAAGGGGGGTCGTGGGGTGCAAAGTGGAGGACATAGGGGAAATGTGGAGGCAGAAACCACATTTCTCTGGGTTTTCATCACGGCACGAGAGGCAGATCAGTGGAAGGTTTCGTTGGAAAATACGAGCGTCAGCTTGACCCCAAGGGTCGAGTCGCGCTTCCTGCGACCTTTCGAAACCGTCTCGAGCCCCGTTGCTATTTGGTGCTTGGGCAGGACAAATGCATCAGTGTGGTGACAGTTGCGGTTTCTCTGGCCTGGGCTGAAGAAATGACTCTGGCGGTCAAGCGTGGCGAAAAGACCCGAGCCGAATTGCGCGCCATGGCCGCCAATATGGTCGAAATCCAAGTTGATGGACAAGGTCGAATCACCCTGGATGACAATCTGCGTCAGTTTGCGGGTCTCAGCACTGGTTCGAAGGTCATCGTTTCAGGAGCTTTTGACTCAGTTGAAATCTGGGAGCCAAGCCGTTTCGCCCGCATGTTGGCGACTGGCGAGGGTGTTATTGCCGGTGGGGGCCAATGATGTCCACTCAGCCGGCAATTTTTTCGCACGAGCCAGTGATGGTGCGCGAGATCACCGCACTCTTTGCGAACGTTCCAGATGGGGTCGTCCTGGACGCGACTCTCGGAGGCGCCGGACATACCACCGCCATTCTTGATGCTCACCCCGGACTTCGGGTCCTCGGACTTGACCGTGACCCAGCAGCTCTTGAAGCATCACGGGTACGTCTCGCGCCGTACGGCGATCGTGCAATGATGCAACACCGTCGCTTTGACGATCTTGACGCTGCGATGTCAGAGGCCGGTATTGACGAGCTGTCGGGTGCGCTTTTTGATCTCGGGGTCTCATCGCATCAGTTCGATAGTGGGGAAAGAGGCTTTTCTTATCGTCACGATGCGCCGCTTGATATGCGCATGGATACAACCGAATCGACGACTGCAGCCGACGTGGTGAACCAAGCATCAGAAGGCGAAATCGCGCACTTGTTACGTGAATATTCAGATGAGAAGTTTGCTGGTCGAATCGCGCGAGCAATCGTTGCCGCTCGGCCTATTCACACAACCGCAGAGCTCGCTGACATAGTCGCCTCAGCAATCCCAGCACCAGCACGTCGTCGGGGTGGACATCCTGCCAAGCGGACTTTTCAGGCACTGCGGATCTCGTTAAACAAAGAATTAGAAATTCTTCCGAACGCTATTGACTCGGCAGTGCGGCGCACTCGAAGTGGCGGTCGTGTTGCGGTGTTGTCGTATCACTCTGGCGAAGATCGAATCATCAAAGCGCGATTCAAGCAACACGCCACCGGTGGTTGTGAATGTCCCAACAACCTTCCGTGTGGTTGTGGAGCCACGAGGGTTGTGCGTTTAGTTCGCGTGTCGTCAAAGCCAAATGCCGAAGAGCAATTGGCTAACCCACGTAGTAGTTCAGCTCGTCTACGCGTCGCAGAGGTGCTCTGATGGCTCGGCCGATGAAAGTTGCCCACGCGGCGCCACAGCCAAAGTCTGCACCGCAACGTAAGAAAGTCACGACGCGTACCGCGCAACAACGACGTACTCAGTCTTCGCCTATTGCGCGCGCGGTGACTCAGCGCGATGTCACCAAGCGCACTCGTCGGTTTGTGTTTGCTGGTTTATCAATTGCATTTTTGGCTATTGCAATGATGATGTTGGTTGTTGTTTTTCAAACCCGAATCGCTGAGACCCAACTCAATATCGATAAAATTGAAGGCCAGATTTCGGCCGAACGCGACCGGTACGACGCTTTGCGGCTTGAGCGGTCAAGTCTTCGTGAGCCGGCTCGTTTAGTGACTGAAGCGACAGGAATGGGAATGGTCCCCGGAAATGGCACCGACTTTGTTGCAGTCGATCCGTTGACTGTTGCACAAGTGTTGGTCTCTACCGGTGGAGTCGACCCCGAGCTCCTCTCAGTTTCGCATGATCCGCTTGTGAACTACGGAGCAGTGAAGTCAACGATCGGGGATCGACCATGACCCCTCGAAAGCCGACCCCGAGTCGAGCAACTCGTTCATCAGCCACAAAACGCACTGCGACGCCGCCACGGCGGGCGCCGTCATCTCGAACGACCGCATCCCGAACTGCTGCTTCTCGAACTGCAGCATCCCGATCAAAAAACACTGGTTCACGTAGTTCGGATTCACGCACTTCAAGTTCACGCGCACCGAAGCGTTCATCCTTTTTTGCGTCACGCCTAGCACCGCAAGTTGCCCACAAAGCACGTGTTTGGCGAAGCGGCTCAGCGCGACGTCGTTTTCAATGGTTTGTTGGAGTTGCAGTCGTACTGCTGACAATCTTGGTCGGTTGGTCAGTCAAGGTTCAAGTGGTTAGTGGAAGCGGATATCGGGCCTATGGAGTTTCGCAACGCGAGTCAAATATCACAATTCCCGCCGCTCGCGGAACTATTTTTGATCGCGACGGAAATGAAATGGCAATTACGGTTCCGGCTCTTTCGCTGTATGCCGATCCTCGCGCGGTACTCGATCCGGCGGCTACCGCACATGTTCTGGGCCAAATGCTTGGTTTCGATACGGCGGCCGAATCCGAATTAGCAGCAAAGTTGGCGAATCAGAAACAGTCATTTGTCTACATCCAAAGATTTGTTGATCAAGATGTTGCTGATGCGGTTCTTTCGTTGAATCTCTCCGGAGTCAACGGAGTCAGCGAACCAAAGCGGGTCCAAGTTGCTGGGGGACTTGCCGGCAACATCATCGGTCGTACCGATCCATTCGGTGCGGGTGCAACCGGTCTTGAACTGCAATACGACAAAGTGTTGACGGGCATTGACGGCGAAATGGTCAAGCAGGCATCACGCGGTCGAAGTCTTCCCGGTACTAGTCACATTGTCTCGCAAGCACGTCCTGGTACCGATCTTGTTCTCACAGTTGACCGTTCGATGCAGTATCAAACTGAGCAAGCCCTTCTCGCTCGAGTGAATGAATTGTCAGCAAAGGGCGGCAACGCGATCATCTTGGATACAAAGACTGGCGAAGTTTTGTCGATCGCCAGTGTGCGACGCGGCGATGACGGAGTGGCGGCAATTACGGCCGGTAACCTGGCCGCCGTTGAGGCTTACGAGCCTGGGTCTGTTGCAAAAGTGTTTAGCGTGTCAGCCACGATTGACTCGGGTATTGCGACACCAGATCGGGTGTATGAAGTTGCGGGTACGCACACTTTTGACAAGGGCACAAAGTTCGAATACACCATTAATGATGCTTATCCGCACGATCTTGAACCAATGACATTACGAAATATATTTGTGCATTCATCAAACATCGGAACGATGATGGCGGCGAGCGAATTGGGCTCGCCCAAACTTCACGATTACCTTTCAGGTTTCGGATTTGGCAATTTAACTGAACTGGAGTTTCCGGGCGAGAGCACCGGAATTTTGAAGGCTGCAGAAGATTGGAAAGGCTCGCAAAACGGAACGATTGCCTATGGGTACGGATTCTCGGCAACCTCGCTACAACTTGTCTCAGCGGTCAACGCAGTAGCAAACAAAGGTGTGTATGTTTCACCCAAGTTTGTTCGAGCAACGATCGATGAAAAAGGATCAAAATGGGAAACTCCTTCAGGATCTACTCATCGCGTCATATCGGAAGAATCAGCGGCCACCATGACCGAGATGTTGACCGGCGTTGTATGTGAAGGTACGGGTTCCCGCGCTCAAGTCACGGGAATTTCTGTTGCTGGAAAAACTGGAACTGGATACAAGATTCAGGACAATGGTACGTACAAGAGTGACGACGGATTGCGCTCGTACTTCGCGACATTCGTTGGGTATTTCCCAGCAAAGAATCCACAAGTAACCATTCTTGTCTCCATTGACGAACCAGATCGCTCGAGCCGTGACCGCTTCGGTGGAACAGCGGCAGCGCCAGTCTTTGCAAATTTGGCCGAGATGGCTATCCATGAATTGTCCATTCAGCCCACACCAGGCGACACTGGTTGCCCGGCAGGTGGCTGAACGTGGCGCAGCGTCGGGTTGAGGAAATGATGAGTGCGTGTGCTGTCTCGGCCCCGCGTTTATTGAACGGGACCCCTGACGTCATCGTCAGTTCAATGACTCATGATTCGCACCAAGTTCGTGTCGGCTCACTTTTTTGCTGTATCAAGGGCGAAAAATTTGACGGCCATGATTTTGCTGCGGCAGCAGTTGAACGTGGGGCCGTGGCGTTGCTCGTACAACGTGAGATCACCGATATTTCAAAAGAAATCCCCCAAATCATCGTTGATGAACCTCGGACCTGCGTTGGCTTTGCGGCTGCCGAACTATATGGAAATCCCTCACGTCATTTATCTCTTGTTGGAATCACTGGCACTAATGGCAAAACGACGACAGCACATTTACTTGCGTCTATTTTGAAGGCCTCCGGCATGCAAACGGAAGTCATTGGCACGTTGAGCGGAACTTTTACGACGCCCGAGGCAGCTGATTTGCAGCGCAATTTCTCTGAAATGGTTGCTCATGGAACTCGTGCTGTGGCCATGGAAGTTTCGTCTCACGCGCTGGCACTTGGGCGCGTCAACGGAACCTCTTTCGCAGCCTGTGTTTTCACAAACCTCGGACGTGATCATTTAGATTTCCACGGGTCAGAAGAAAACTATTTTCAGACCAAGGCTCGACTTTTTGCTCACGAGTTCACTTCGGTGGGTGTCGTCAATGCTGATGATGCATTCGGGCAACGTCTTCTCCGCGAATCCCAGATCTCAATAACGCCGTTTTCTAGGAGCGATGTTGATGATTTGCAGGTTTCTGCCACAGCTCATCAATACTCCTGGGGCGGTCGTACGATTCGAGTTGGTATTGGCGGAAATGTCAATGTGCTGAACTCTCTTGCAGCTGCGACGACAGCCCGGGAAATCGGTGTCACTATTGATGACATCGTGAACGGACTTGAATCGGCCCCTGCAGTTCCAGGCCGTTTTGAACAAGTTGAAGGTGGACAAGATTTTGTTGTCCTCGTTGACTTTGCCCATACGCCTGATGGACTCGCCGAGGTTTTGCGCTCTGTTCGCGCTTCGTCTCCTGAATCGAGAGTAATTTTGGTTTTTGGATGTGGTGGAGATCGCGACAAAATGAAGCGACCGATCATGGGCGAGATTGCTGTTTCATTGGCAGATGTCGTGATCGTTACCTCAGATAACCCGCGTTCAGAAGATCCTGAGGCGATCATGTCGTCAATCATTGCGGGTATTCCAGATCACATGCGACATCGATTGTTGTCCACTGATGTTGATCGCCGTCGTGCTATTCAACGAGCCATCAATATTGCCCGTTCCGGAGATGTTGTTCTCATTGCTGGTAAAGGTCATGAAGTGAGTCAAACAATCGGTACTGAAAATTATCCCTTTGATGACCGTATGGTTGCGTTAGAAATGTTGGGGAGTGTCGCATGATCGCCGTCATGATTGCTGGAGCAACGGCGATGTTCTTTTCGTTGCTGGGAAGTCGTTTTCTCATTTCCTTCTTTCGCAATCGTGGCAAAGGTCAGCCAATTTTGGGTAAAGAAGACCATGGCCCAGAGCATCATCAAAAGAAGTCAGGAACACCCACGATGGGTGGGCTGGCAATCGTTTCTTCAGCGATGGTCGGTTGGACGGTCGCGCATGTTCGTGATGGGCTGGCATTTTCTAATCAGGCTCTGATTATTTGGGTTGGCATTTTGGCGATGGCCGCGATGGGCCTTTTGGATGATGTCATCAAAGTAAATAAAGGTCACAATCGAGGAATCTTTTGGAAGAAGAAGGGCTACATCACCTTCGCCATGGCTTGTGGAATCACCTGGTGGTTGGCAGCCGCAACTAATATTTCTGAAACATTGTCGTTCACCCGCTATGACTTGCCAGGTTGGGAAATTCCGTGGTGGCTCTGGGTCGTATGGACCGCGGGCATGATGTGGGCAACGACCAATGCTGTGAACGTCACCGATGGGCTTGATGGCCTGGCCGGCGGATCGGCTCTCTTTGGATTTTTGGCCTTCACCATCATCGGCTACTGGTCTTTTAGAAATCCCGAGTTATACGGCGTACTAGCGGGAGGCACGGTCAATCCGCTTGACCTCGCAGTCTTGTCTGCTGCTTTCGCTGGAGCGTGTGGAGGTTTCTTGTGGTGGAATGCCGCTCCAGCCAGAATCTTTATGGGCGACGTTGGAGCGCTCGGAATTGGTGCTGCACTTGGACTGCTCGCCGTCGCAACGAATACACACTTTCTCTTGCCGTTGATTTGCGGTGTCAATGTCATGGAGGCTGGCTCCGTCGCGATTCAGATGGTGATATTCAAAGCATCTGGTCGCACTCGACGATTCTTCCGCATGACACCGATTCACCACCATTTTGAATTGATTGGTTGGCCGGAAACCACAGTCATCATTCGTTTTTGGATTATCGGCGGCATTTGCGTTGCGGGTTCTTTGGCTCTTTTCATCGGTGACTTCACCCGAATGAGCGACGCGATCCTCCCATGAGCAAACCAGTTCTTGTTTACGGCGTTGGTGTTGCGGGTGTCGCAACAATCAATTTTATGCTCCGCCGAAATATTGATGTCATCGCTGCCGATGATCGCCTCGACGAATCAAAGCAAATCGAATTGCGGAAGCTCGGAATTGATGTTGTCACCGCGCCTACAGGAAATGTTCTGCGGGACTTGGTAGCGAGCTCCTCATACGTCGCTCCTGCTCCCGGAATTCCGGAAACTCACCCAGTGATCAACGAAGCAGTTTTGCAACACAAAGATTTAAAGACCGAACTCGATATTGCCTACGAATGGGAATCTCGGCGAGTCGGTGGAGCGCGACCAATAGTGGCTGTGACCGGTACCGATGGCAAAACCACGACTGTGACGATGGCCGAAGCAATTTTGCAAGCCGCTGGACGCAAGACAATTGCTTGCGGGAATACCGAAGTTCCACTTGTTGATGCGCTTGATATGGAAGTTGATTCATTCGTAGTTGAAGCGTCCTCGTTTCGATTGGCCTTTATTGAAAGTTTTCGCGCAGAGGCTTCTGCTTGGTTGAACTTTGATTCTGATCATCTTGATTGGCACACATCAATGAGTACCTATGAAGCGTCAAAGGCGCGTATTTGGCGCAATGTCCGACCGGCCGACACTGCGATCGGTGTTTCAGGTGAGGTTGAAGTTCTGAAGCATTTACAGGTTGCTTCGTGTCGGCGCCGAGTTGTCGGCGGTTCGGGCGATTATCGCAATGTTGATGGGATGCTGGCAGGACCACAAGGTGCGATCATGTCTTTGTCAGATTTACGACGAGCCCTGCCTCACGATGTTTCGAATGCGCTTGTTGCAAGCGCGTTGTGCATTGAGTCTGGTTTAGCAACCACATCCGATGCAGCGACAGCGTTAAGTACATACACGGCACCTCACCATCGGATCGAATTCATTGGCGAAAGAGAAGGCGTTCGTTGGTTCAACGATTCGAAGGCGACTTCTCCTCACGCAGTTGTTACGGCATTGCGTGGGTTCGATTCAGTTGTACTTATTGCTGGCGGGCGCAATAAGGGGTTAGATCTTGCACAAATCGCAGTTGAAGCATCGCGCGTGAAATCGGTTATTGCAATTGGTGATTCGGCTGAATTGATTGCGCAAATATTTGCCGGTCTGAAGCCGGTAGTAGTGGCCGATTCCATGCTGGCTGCGGTCGAGCAAGCAGCTCGTCTGTCTTCGTCCGGCGATGTTGTCCTGCTTTCACCCGGATGTACCAGTTTTGATTGGTACGGGGGTTACACAGAACGCGGCGATCACTTTGCCGGTTTAGTTCGTCAATATCTTTCTTCAGCTCATCTTTCTTCAGTTCATATTTCTTCAGTTCGTTCAGAAGGAGTCATCAAATGACCGTAGCTATACAGCGGCAAACTCGCCGGCCGAAAGAAATTTCTGATCGTCGACGACTTGCATACGAACGCGCTCAAATGGCTCGTGCTGGACAAGGCAAAATCCGTTCACGTTTTCGTGAAGATGTCAGTCGTGACCCCAAGCCGCTTGGCTTCTACATGATTCTTGCCGTGTCGATCACTTTGGTTCTCTTTGGTTTGGTCATGGTTTTATCGGCTTCGTCAATCACATCGTTTCATAACGGTGGTTCACCATGGAAGCTGTTTATCCGTCAAGCAACTATGGCGGCAGCCGGCGGACTCGGAATGTTCACGGCCTATGTTTTTCGTTTGGATTACTTGCGGCACCTGGCCAAAATTCTTCCATGGATTGGCATTGGGTTGATGTTGATGGCGTTCATTCCGAAATTTGGAACGAGCGTCAATGGTGCTCGCGCGTGGGTCCAATTTGGTGACCAAAAACTTCAACCGTCTGAATTTATGAAGCTATTTATCATCATCTATGGATCGGACTTGCTGGCCAGCCGCGACAAAGAAATGGGAACTCTCAATCGTACGATGTTCCCGTTCTTGGGCATTGTCGGTTTGGGCGCAGGCTTGTCAATCATTCAGAGCGATATTGGTTCATGCATCGTGATGTTGGGAATTGCGGCTTCCGTTCTTTTTCTGGCAGGTGCTCCATTGCGTCCGATGGCGGGCCTTGGTTTAGTTTCGGCAGTTTTTGGAACGATCTACCTGAAAATGAGTCCAGACAAAATGTCGCGTTTTACATCGTTTATGAATCTCGAGGCATTACGTGAGAGCGACAGTTATCAGGTGTATCAAGCGCTCATTAGTTTGTCGAACGGTGGGTTGACGGGCACAGGAATCGGTGCAGGAAGTGGCAAGTGGGGCTATGTTCCCTTGGCTCATAGCGACTTCATCTTTGCAATTTTGGCAGAAGAAATGGGTCTACTCGGGGTCATTGGGCTGGTCACGCTCTTCGCCTTCCTGATCTATTTCGGTTTGCAGGTGGCTCTGTCGTGTCGCCATCGTTTTGGCATGCTGATGGCTGGCGGAATCTCGGCCTGGTTCCTGATTCAGATTGTCATCAACATTGGTGGTGTTGTTGGTCTGTTGCCCGTGACTGGACTCACCTTGCCATTCATCTCTTTTGGTGGCTCATCGCTTATTGTCTCAATGGTGGCTTGCGGATTATTGATGAACGTAGCTCGCCGACCGCGATGACGACTTTTGCGGTCATCGCAGGCGGCGGAACATCGGGACATGTTTTGCCAGCTATTGCGATTGCCGAATCTTTGGTCGACTCAGGAATTGATCTCCAACATGTTTATTACATGGGCGCACAAAGGGGTATTGAGACCGACCTCATTCCTCCTACTGGAATTCGCCATACATTTTTCGACGTTGTAGGCCTTCAAAGGAGTCTTTCCCTGAAGGCAATACGAAACAATTGTGCATTTGCTTCACGAATGATCAAAGCGCGTGGCCGCGCCATCGTTCTATTTAAAGATGAAATGCCGAAAGTGGTCGTCAGTGTTGGCGGGTATGCAAGTTTGCCTGCAGTAATGGCAGCACGAAAATTAGACATTCCAATTGTGGTAGTCAGCTACGACCGCATCCCTGGACGATCAAGCAAATTGACCTCGCGATTTGCCCGCGCAACTGCTGTCGCATTTCCGTCAAGTGAACTTCGTCGAGCCGTCATGACAGGTGCTCCAGTTCGACGAGTCATTCGAAAAATTGATCGAGTGCATGATCGAAGCGCTGCGCGGCAGCGCCTTGGTATTCCTGAAAATGCTTTTTTTATTGGAGTGATCGGAGGATCACTTGGTTCGCTCATGCTGAATAACGCAGTTAGTGAGTTCGTGAAAGAATTTAAAGATGATTCGCAGATGGCTCTTCGACATGTCGTGGGGCCACGATTTATGAAGTCGTACGTGAATCCGGTCGCTCACTTAGAAGTCGCTATGACATACCAAGTTGTTGCTTATGAAGAAAATATGGCTGATATTTACGCCAGTGTTGATTTGCTCATTGGGCGTGGAGGAGCAGGAACAATTGCCGATGTGGCCGCAACCGGGGTGCCTGCAATTTTGATCCCATGGAAAGATGCAGCAGACGACCATCAAACAGCCAACGTGCGTTACCTTTCAGAAAATGGGGCGGCGATATTGTTGGCCGAAGAAAATGTTGCGATTGACCTGCAAAAAATCATTCGTGAACTTCGATCTGATTCAGAAAAGTTACAACGAATCTCAGCGAGAGCATTTGAGATTGGTGAGATAAACCGCCAAGGTACGATTGCCGCCGTCATTCAAGATGTTGCGAATGGTCGCAATGTATGAGCAAAGTTCTCGATTTACATCAGCACTCTCGCCTTCATGTTATTGGTGTTGGCGGTCCTGGTATGAGCGCGATCGCAACGTGTCTCGTGCAAATGGGTCACGAGGTTTCTGGAAGTGATATCAAGAATTCTGATGTCATCGACCGGTTGACTGGTCTCGGTATACAGATCAATATTGGCCACGACAAGTTGGTCGTTCACGGGTGTGACGCGGTGACCGCCTCAACGGCGATTCCTCGGTCAAATATTGAGTTAGTTGCAGCAGAACAAAGTGGTGTGCCGGTCCTGACTCGAGCGGCGATGCTCGCATCTATTTGCGCAATGCGGCCATCAATTGCAGTGGCCGGAACACACGGTAAGACAACGACGACATCATTGTTGGTTCGTATTTTTGCTGAAGCTGGGCTCGACCCGAACTTTGTTGTTGGTGGCGACGTACTTGATGAAGGAGTCGGGGCAAGGTGGACAGGATCGTCGTGGACGATTGTGGAGGCCGACGAGAGCGACGGAACTCATCTTGAATTGCCTTTGGCGGCGTCGATACTCACAAATGTTGACTCAGATCATCTTGACCAATACGGTGACCTTCAAGGTATCGCCTCAAGTTTCCAGCAGTATTTATTAGGGATACAAGGACCAGTGGTTGTTTGCATCGATGATCCACTCATCGCAGGTATGCAAACACCTGTGCACACAGTTACTTACGGATTTTCGTCTGACGCGAAATTTCGATGTCATTCGATCGAAGCAACAAATGGTGAAACGACATTTTCCATAACCTCAAACGATCCAGCAACTCACTCAGCCGATCTCAAGGTACGTATGTCGTTGCGTGGTCGACACAACGTACTTAACGTCACTGGTGCAATTGCGATGGCGATGACCCTTGGCGTCGACTCTCAAGTTGCGATCGCTGCAGTTGCAAAATTTGGTGGGGTTGGGCGGCGGTTTGAAATAGTTGGACATGCTGATGGCATCACCTTCGTCGACGACTACGCACATTTGCCCCGAGAAATATCAGCAGTGATGTCAGCTGCGAAGACGAGCGATGATCGTTGGGGTCGGGTGGTGGCAGTTTTTCAACCCAATCGTTTTAACCGCATGGCGATCATGTCGGATGAGTATGCCGATGCATTTGTCGACGCAGATGTCGTCGTGGTCACCGACATTTATGCATCCGGAACGAAAGTTATTGAAGGCGTGACCGGGCATCTCGTGGTGGACGCAGTCGCAAATGCGCATCCCTCAAGTCACATACTGTGGCACGCAGAACGCGAATCGTTAGCCGAATTTGTGAGCCAAGTCCTTCGTGCTGGCGACGTTTGTATTTCAATGGGTTGCGGTGACGTTGAATTCTTGCCGCGCGAAATTCTCAATCTTCGTTCTGGCGGTAAGAATTCATGAGTCCAAATATTGAACAGGCCGCACTAGCTCTTGGAGAATTGGCACAACGTCATTTTCCGGTGTCCACATTGACGACATACAAAGTCGGAGGAACAGCCGCACTTTTTTGTCGAGTCAATGATTTGGCGACTTTGTTGAAAGTCGTGCGAGTGGCCAAGGATTCATCACTCAACCTCGTGGTCCTAGGACGAGGGAGTAATAGTTTGTTTGCCGATACAGAGTTCGCTGGCATCGTGGCACAACTTGGTGATTTCGCCCAGCATCTAGATCTGCCACAGCATTCCGAAAAGAGCATTGTCATAGTCGGTTCGGCAGTTGCTTTACCAGTGATGGCTCGACGCACTGCTAGTGCCGGTCTTTGCGGATTTGAATGGGCTGTTGGGGTGCCTGGAACAATTGGCGGAGCAATAAAAATGAATGCCGGTGGACACGGATCAGATATCGACGAGTCTTTGGTGAGCGTACGGATGTATTTGAGTAGTTCAGGGCAGGTTCGCGAGATGGATAAGTCAGATTTGGGTTTGCGTTTTCGCGGTTCTTCAATAGCCGACGATGACATTGTCATTGATGCGACGTTTCAATTGACTTGGGGAGATAGCGAACGCGCATTGAGCATGATTGATGACATCGTGAAATGGCGTCGTGAGAATCAGCCAGGTGGGCAGAATGCCGGCTCAGTTTTTGTTAATCCGGTTCCTGGAGAGGTAGCCGCTGGAGAGTTAATTGATCAGAGTGGACTACGTGGATTCCGTATTGGTAGTGCCGAGGTATCTACGAAACACGCCAATTTTATTCAGGCTGATCCTGACGGATGCGCGAGCGATGTTGTTGCTGTTATGGAACATGTGAAAAAAGTTGTGAAGGACAAACAGGGGTTTGACCTTCGCTCCGAAGTCCGGCTCATCGGGTTTGACCATGAAACTGGGACTAGAGGAACTCATGAGTGATAAATTTTCAATCTTCAAGAAGCTTGTTCAAAAGGTTCGTCCAAATGATTTTGATGATTCAGATGAATTGGTCAATACACAGAAGGCTTCGGCAACAAAAGTTGATGGCTCAGGTAAAAAACGCGTCGTCATTACTGATGACTCTGAGGTCATTGAGAGAAAATCAACTCGATCCGCCCCTGACAATGGCGCGTCTCGTTTTCGCTTGCGTCGCATAGCGGTTCGCCGCCAAGAGGGGAGGAGGCGTCTGCGATGGTTCACGATTGTTGGACTTGTTGTCGGAGCGGGCGTCATCATCCTGCTCTTATTGACAAGTCCGATCTTGTCGGTCCGCACGGTTGATGTGGAAGGGGTCGTGTATGCCGACCCCGATCTCGTTGCTTCGGTTGTCGACAGTGTTAAAGGTGAACCGATATTGACGGTTGACTTAGACGCAGCGGAAAAGAAATTGCTGATGATTTCGTGGGTGCGACAAGCGCGAGTCTCGATGCATCTTCCGGCTCGGGTGACGATTGAAATTGTTGAACGTCGTCCTATCGGGTTCTTCCGTTCGGTCGACGGATTTAACCGAGTCATCGATCGTGATGGGCGGGTACTCGATGTGATTGAGGGAGACCCCACCGATTACACGCCGATGATCGGCACTGGTCCGAACATTTCGGCTGGACAGACCGTTGAACAGCCCTTTTTGGGGGCTGCTGAATTGATCAATGCTTTGCCCACTGATTTACAGGCTCGACTGTTGACAGTGACGGTGAGTCCAGAGGGCGAAGTTTCTTTAGCCCTCACTAATGATGTTGAGGTGCTGTTTGGGCGACCCGACGATTTCCAGGTCAAATTGGTTGGGGTCGTGAATGAAATCAAGCGGCAGGGGAGCAATCGCTATGCCGTGATTGATGTTTCGAGCGGCCAACCGAGTGTTCGATGACCCGCCAGCGCTTGAATTGCGAGAACGAAGGCTCAGAGAATGTCCTAATTGCTACTGTGAGCAGGACTTCTGATATGCCCTTTGAGTGGGTATCCCCCCATTAGAGATTCAGAAGTGCGAGACTCAACTCTGAATTAGTAGTAATTTTCAACTCAATGTCGGCTTGCCGACACCCGAAAGCGGAGGAGTCTCCCGACATGGTTGGTGGACAAAACAATTACATCTGCCAGATCAAGGTTGTTGGCGTCGGTGGCGGTGGCGTCAACGCAATTAACCGTATGATCGAGCGAAATCTGCGTGGGGTCGAATTCATTGCGATCAACACCGATATTCAGGCCTTGATGACAAGCGATGCCGAGTTAAAACTTGATGTCGGTCGTGACCTCACTCGCGGACTTGGCGCTGGTAGCGATCCTGAAGTTGGACGTCAAGCAGCCGAAGCTCATCGTGATGAAATTGAAGATGCACTCAAAGGTGCGGACATGGTTTTCATTGCTGCCGGTGAGGGTGGAGGTACCGGAACCGGCGCTGCACCTGTCGTGGCAGAAATTGCCAAGGCTGCTGGTGCTCTGACCATCGCCATTGTGACGCGTCCGTTTTCTTTCGAAGGACGCCGTCGTGCCGTACAGGCCGACGCCGGCATCGCCAAACTCAAAGAAAAAGTGGACACCTTGATTGTTGTTCCGAACGACCGGCTGCTCTCAGTCGTAGATGCTCGGGACACCGTCATGGAAGCATTTGCTCGGGCCGACGAGGTTTTGTACAGCGGTGTGTCGGGTATTTCTGAATTGATCACGAACCCTGGTCTCATCAACACCGACTTTGCTGACGTCAAGATGACATTGCAGAATGCCGGTTCGGCATTGATGGGTATTGGTTCGGCAAGCGGTGATAGCCGTGCTCGTGATGCAGCTTTGAAGGCGCTGTCGAGTAATTTGCTTGAAGCATCAATTGAAGGTGCACGTGGAGTGCTTCTCAATGTCACTGGTCCTTCATCGATGACCCTGATGGAGATGAACGAAGCCGCAGAAATTATTCACGGCATCGCGCATCAAGATGCAAACATCATTTTCGGTACGGTCATCAACGATGACATGGGCGATGAAGTGCGTGTCACCGTGATCGCTGCTGGTTTTGATCGCTGGGAAGGCGCTCCGCAAGTTCGTCCAACTGGGCGTCCCGCTGCTCGCTCGAATCAAACCGGTGGAACCGCTCGTACTTCGGCGCCAGCCAAGGACATCTTTGCGTCTGATCCCGTGTCAACTGACGACGGTGATGACGATTTTGATGTCCCGTCGTTTCTGAAGTGAGATCGCGGGCCTCATGCCCGCAAAAGACATAATGCCCGCAAAAGACGTAATGCCCGAGGCCGAGCGCATCCGAGAAAACTATGAGTCGCTCGTGCAGCGGGTTCATCGTCTCGGGGGCGACAAAGTTCAGATCATCGCCGTGACTAAAACCTTTCCCGCAAGGGCAGTTAATTCTGTTGTTGCGGCAGGGTGTTCGCTCATCGGCGAAAATTATGCCCAAGATTTGTTGGAGAAGTGGCCCGAAGTTGACGTCAATCATCGGCCCAAGGTTCATTTCATTGGTCGTTTGCAGAGCAACAAGGTTCGATCGCTGTGCCAGGTCGTCGATGTTTGGCAATCGGTTGATCGCCGGTCAGTTCTTGACGAAATTGCCCACCGAGCGCCAAGTGCTCAAGTCATGTTGCAGGTCAACGCAACGGGTGAGTCCGATAAGGGTGGCTGTGCAATCAGTGAACTTGAGAGCCTGTACGAACGCTGCATAGCTCAGGGATTGACAGTGACCGGATTGATGACCGTCGGGCCAACGAGCGGCGAGATTGTGGCGACGCGACAGGCTTTCGAGGTGACTGCTCGCTTTGCTCAAGCCTTGGGGTTACGTGAAGTTTCGATGGGTATGACTGGCGACCTTGAACTGGCAATCGACTGCGGGTCAACCATGGTTCGCATTGGGTCAGCAATCTTCGGTGACCGTCCACCTGTGGCCGATAAATAGCGACTATTATTTCGGTGATGTCAATTTTTAGACGAGCGATGGATTACCTCGGCCTTGGCGAGGATGATGCGTACGACGATTACGACGACCGTGATTCGGTTGATCGTTCGGGCGGTGTTTCGCGCCCAGCCGACTCTCGTGGTGGCTTTGACGAGTCGCGTTCGGTTGCTCGTCAAGTTTCGCCTCGCGATACCGATCCTGTTCCCACTCCACGCCGTCCACAGCTTGATGATTCGTCGGTACAGCCTCGTCCGATTTCAGCACGCCAGGGTTCATCAGTTCGAACATTGGGCGGATCAACCCAAGGTGAAACTCACACGGTTAAAGCCATTCGATTTAATGACATTCAAGAAGTCGCCAACCGTTTTCGTGATGGTCATGCCGTCATATTAAATACCGAGGGTTGCGACGATGAAGTCGCTCGTCGCATGATCGATTTCTCAAGTGGCCTGTGCTACGCCTTGCACGGCAAAATAGAAAAAGTCGCTCGTGGCGTGTATCTGCTCAAGCCAGATAATCGCCCCACCAATCCCGAGTACTGAGTCGCATGAAAATTCTCGGCTCGTTGATCAACCTGTATACCCTCGTGCTTTTGTTGCGCGTTGTGATGTCTTGGTTTCCGCCATCCTCGTCACAGAGTCCCATGGCCTCAGTACAAATGTGGTTGTACAAGATGACTGAACCGGTACTGGCTCCCATTCGTCGCAAGTTGCCGCCCATGGGTGGACTTGATTTGTCACCGATGCTCCTTCTGATTGCCCTGCAGATACTCGGTAGAGCATTGGCGTAGTGCCGATATCCTTGCTCAATCGTTGATTTTCTGATTGAGACTGACTAATTATGACCGAGCGCCGTTATCCACCTGTTGAATCTCAGCCTTCATTCCCAGCGATTGAAGCGATTGTCCTTGAACGTTGGAAGACCGATCACACTTTTGAAGAATCGGTCAATCAACGTGCTGCTGGACCCGATGGCGCCAACGAATTTGTTTTCTACGACGGACCACCATTTGCCAATGGATTGCCCCACTACGGTCATCTGCTGACCGGATTTGTGAAAGACGCGATTCCGCGTTATCGCACCATGAAGGGTGAGCGTGTTGATCGTCGATTCGGATGGGACTGCCATGGTTTGCCGGCAGAAGTTGAAGCTGAAAAACAATTAGGTATTTCTGGTCATCCCGAAGTTACCGAATTCGGTATTGAAAAGTTCAACGACTATTGCCGGACGAGTGTTCTGCGTTACACCAGCGAATGGGAACGCTATGTCAATCGCCAGGCGCGTTGGGTCGACTTCGAAAATGATTACAAAACCCTCGACCTTCCCTATATGGAAAGTGTCATGTGGGCATTCAAGACTTTGCACGACAAAGGCCTGATCTACGAAGGCTTCCGAGTATTGGCGTATTGCTGGCGTTGCGAAACTCCGTTGAGCAATACCGAAACTCGCATGGATGATGTTTATCGCGATCGTCAAGATCCAGCATTGACCGTTAAATTCTCGTTGGCAACTGGCGAAAAGATTTTGGCCTGGACAACAACGCCATGGACATTGCCGTCAAATTTGGCGTTGGCGGTCAACCCCGATATCGAATACGCGGTCGTTGAATTGAACGGTGAGAAACTCATTTTGGCAGAAGCTCGTTTGGCTTCGTATGAGCGCGAACTAGGCGAAGCTGTACGAGTTGGAACCTTGAAGGGTTCTGAGTTGGTTGGGCGCACCTATACGCCACTCTTTAATTATTTCGCTGATACTCCATCGGCCTTCCAGGTTCTTGGCGCAGACTTCGTGACCACAGAAGATGGAACGGGCGTCGTGCACATGGCTCCTGGATTTGGTGAGGATGACCAGATCGTGTGTCTCGCAGCAGGTATTGAAACAATTTGTCCGATGGACAGTCACGGCTGTTATACCGCAGAGGTGTCCGATTGGGAAGGCACCCACGTCTTTGAAGCGAATCCATTAGTCATCAAACACCTGAAGCAAACTGGCGTTGTGCTTCGTCACGACAGTTACGACCATTCGTACCCGCATTGCTGGCGCTGTACAGAGCCTTTGGTATATCGCGCGATTTCGTCGTGGTTTGTTGAAGTAACCGCAGTGAAAGATCGCATGCTCGAATTGAACCAACAAATTACTTGGGTTCCCGAACATCTCAAGGAAGGGTCGTTCGGCAAATGGTTAGCGAACGCCCGTGACTGGTCAATCAGTCGTAACCGTTTTTGGGGTTCACCAATTCCGGTTTGGAAGAGCGATGACCCCGCGTATCCGCGGCTTGATGTCTATGGCAGCCTCGCCGAAATTGAACGCGACTTCGGCGTTGTCGTCACCGATCTGCATCGTCCTGCTGTTGATGATTTAGTTCGGCCCAACCCCGACGACCCGACGGGTCAGTCGATGATGCGCCGAGTACCTGAAGTTCTTGACTGCTGGTTCGAGAGTGGTTCAATGCCATTCGCTCAGGTGCACTATCCATTCGAGAACACCACTTGGTTTGAACAGCACTATCCAGGTGACTTCATCGTTGAGTACATCGGTCAAACCCGCGGTTGGTTCTATACCTTGCATGTTTTGGCGACCGCTTTGTTTGATCGTCCAGCATTTTCAACCTGTGTGAGTCACGGAATTGTGCTTGGTGATGATGGACAGAAAATGTCCAAGAGTCTGCGCAACTATCCCGATCCGATGGTTGTCTTTGACACCTACGGTGCTGACGCGATGCGTTGGTACTTGCTGTCGTCGGCAATTTTGCGCGGATCGGACTTCTCAGTGACCGAAGCCGGCATACGCGAGACCGTGCGCCAGGTTTTATTGCCGATGTGGAACTCGTGGTATTTCTTAAGTTTGTACGCCAATGCCGAAGGGGTATCGGGAACCTTCCGCACTGACTCGACAAACATTCTTGACCGCTACATCTTGGCTAAATCGGCGCAAATGGTTGAACGAGTAACTCACGACCTAGATGCCTACGATCTTTTCTCGGCATGTTCAGGTGTGCGTGACTTCTTAGATGTCTTAACGAATTGGTATATCCGCCGTTCACGCGATCGTTTCTGGGAAGGCGATCAAGATGCGATCGATACGTTGCACACGGTTCTTGAAATTCTGTGTCGCGTCTCCGCCCCCATGTTGCCGCTCTTGTCAGACACCATTTATTCCGGACTAACCGGTGATCGCTCGGTGCATCTCACCGATTGGCCGACTACAAATAATTTACCCAACGACGTCGAACTTGTTCGTGCGATGGATCGCGTACGCGAAGTTTGTTCGGTTGCATTGTCCATTCGCAAAGCCCATAGTCGTCGCGTACGTTTGCCGCTATCCGAACTTGCGGTCTCGCATCCCGATTCATCTGAATTGGCTTCATTCATTGACATCATCGCTGACGAAGTCAACGTGAAAAAAGTGACCTTAACGACTGAAATTACTGGGGCGGCCGCGGCTGTCTTGCAAGTTATTCCTGGCGCTCTTGGGCCACGACTTGGTGGACGCACGCAAGATGTCATCAAAGCGGTGAAGTCAGGCAACTGGCGCCAAGACGGCGACCAAGTTTTTGCCGGAGATATCGAACTTTTCGCCGGGGAGTACAACCTCAAGATGGTCGCGGCTGAAGGAACAGCAAGTAGCGCTCTTGGTGATGGTCTTGGCATGGTGGCACTCGATATTGAAATCACTCCCGAACTTGCCGCCGAAGGCACTGCTCGTGACTTGATTCGATTGGTGCAACAAGCTCGTCGAGAGGCCGACCTTGAAGTGAGCGATCGCATCGAGCTGACTTTGGGAGTTTCCGAATCGGTACGACGTCAAGTTCAACCGTTTATTGACGAACTTGCCCGCGAAACTTTGGCACAGTCTGTGCACTGGGGACCAGGGACAACAAACGCGACTTTGGATGATGAAGACATATATATCGGTGTCGTTCGCGTTGATATGCCCCCGAGATAGTTCATTTTGCGGGTATCCTGCCCAACCACACGAGTGAAAAGGACATATGCAATGGCTAGCAAAACCGTCAAGAAGCCTGCTCCTGCTAAGAAGTCAACTGCTCAAAAAGCCCCTGCCAAGAAGGCGGCGCCTGCGAAGAAGGCCGTTCCGGCGAAGAAGAAGGCCGCGCCTGTGAAGAAGGCTGCGCCAGCGAAGAAGAAGGCTGCGCCAGCGAAGAAGAAGGCCGCGCCTGTCAAGAAGGTCGTTCCTGTCAAGAAGGCTGTGCCTGTCAAGAAGGTCGTTCCTGTCAAGAAGGCTGTGCCTGTCAAGAAGGTCGTGCCTGCGAAGAAGGTCGTTCCTGTCAAGAAGGTCGTTCCTGTCAAGAAGGCTGTGCCTGTCAAGAAGGCTGTGCCTGTCAAGAAGGTCGTTCCTGCAAAGAAGGCCGCGCCTGTCAAGAAGGTCGTTCCTGCAAAGCTGGTCGCCCCGGCACCAGTGAAGGCTCCACCAGCACCGAAAAGGGCCGCTAAGCCTGTTTTCGTGAAGCCGCCGGTACCGGGCAAAAAAGCTGTCACAAAAGACGGAATTATTGCAAATAAAGATTTTGACCTGACGTTTATACGTAGTCAGCGGGCCTCATTACTTGAGCAACGCGCTCGTCTGTTGGGTCGCGCAGTGAGTCTTGAAAATGAATTAGAAAAACTGATCGAAGAAGCGGGCATGGGTGACGATCAATTCGACGAAGACGGCGGCGAGGGTGACACCATGGCCGTTGAACGCGAACGAGATCGCGTCCTGTCCGATCAAGCTCGTCAAACAATTGAAGAAATTGATGGGGCACTTTCGCGAATTGAAACTGGCGACTACGGCTACAGCACTGTTTCTACCCGTCCAATTCCTCGTGAGCGCCTTGAGGTGATTCCGTGGGCAATTGAACTCGTTGAAGAACGAGTCGGCTGGAGATAAGTGAAATTAGGCCAGCGCAGAATTCCTAGTCTGTCGTTGTTGATTGCGGCAGTTATCGTCGGCCTCGATCAACTCAGCAAACATTGGGCAGTATCGCAACTCAACGACGGGCACACCGTTCATGTGTTGTGGACTTTGCAATTCAACTTGGCATTCAATGGCGGCATGGCATTCGGCCGTGGTCAAGGACTCGGGCCGGTCATCGGTGTGATTGCGACAGTTGTTGTCGTCGTTCTCGTGCTCTCTCTGCGTCAATCGGAAAACAAGATGTCAATAATTGGCGTCGGGCTGATCGTGGGTGGTGCCATGGGCAACATCATCGACCGACTTTTTCGTGGCGATGCGTGGTTGCATGGCAAGGTCGTTGATTTCATTGACTTCCAGTGGTTTCCTATTTTCAATGTTGCCGATATTTGCGTCAACGTTGGCGGGGGTCTCCTTGTATTGAGCTATTTGCTCTTCCAACCGAAAGCCGACCATGCCTGAAATCATCACTGAAGAAATACCAGATTCTCTGGCAGGAGAACGGCTCGATCGCATTGTGTCGTTGATGGCTGAAATCAGTCGTGCCGATGCAACCACAACGATTGCCGCCGGTGCGGTTGAGCTTGATGGTGTTGTCGCGCCCACCGGAAAAGTACGACTCAAGGTTGGACAAATTGTCGCAGTCGATCTTTCAAAAATTCCTCAACCGGAGTTGCCCGGCCCCGACTCGAGCGTTGTCGTCAATGTTGTGTACTCCGATGATCACATCATTGTGATTGACAAGGCGGCCGGAGTCGTTGTGCACCCTGGTGCCGGAAACAACGAGAAAACATTAGTGAACGGTCTTTTGGCGTTGTTCCCCGAAA
>Ga0114969_10000822_pt1 | contig 26812 bp, 17 predicted proteins | sample M_130807_MF_Meta_FD_87316 | JGI IMG/M metagenome (GOLD analysis project Ga0114969, IMG submission 87316) | Freshwater microbial communities from Lake Montjoie, Canada to study carbon cycling - M_130807_MF_MetaG | ecosystem: Environmental > Aquatic > Freshwater > Lake | place: Lake Montjoie...
AGTTCCGGATGCGAGGGACGCTCGCCTACTGCGCCGAAGTTATCAGCCGTTGCAACGAGGCCCGTGCCAAAATGTTGCTGCCAAATACGATTGACGATGACTCGCGCGGTCCACGGATTGTCAGCCGAGGTCATCCACGTTGCCAGGGCGAGTCGACGCCCGGTAGTGTTGTCTCGCGGCGATTGAATCGCTGCAGGCTCTGGTGTAAAAACTGAAACGAAGCCCGGCGCAACTTCTTCGCGAGGCGACAAAAAATCGCCTTGGTAGAAAATGTGCGTCGCCGGAGGAATCGAACCTCCATCGGTCGCTCCCATCGCAAGGCGTGGCTTACGCTGTTTGGATTCTATCTCCGCAATCTGTATTTTAAGTTCCTCGTGACGCTCCTTGCAGGCATCGTCGAGTTTCGTTTGCTCATCTTTCAACAAAACGGTTTGTTGATTGATTTCAGCGTTGTGTTTATCGATCTCGGCCTGTTCCTCGACCACAGAAATCGGGAGATCGTCTCGCGGTAAAACACCTGCAAAAAAGGCTCGGAAACGAAAATGATCGGCTTGTGAGAAGGGGTCGTATTTGTGGTCGTGGCACTGGCAGCACGACATCGTCACTCCAAGAAATGCAGAGGCCGTAGTGTTGGTCACGTCAGCCATCATTTCCGCGTGCAGTCGCGGTTCTTCCTGAAAGATCGAAGCCGTGCTGTCCCACTGTCCGAGTCTCAAGTAGCCCGTGGCGATCAGCTTGTCGACTTCGGTGGAACTCTTTGGCACGCCATCGACGAGTTCGTCACCTGCGAGTTGCTCACAGATAAACTGATCGAACGGTTTGTCATAATTGAACGAACGAATGACATAGTCGCGGTATTGCCAAGCCAAGGGACGAAATTCGTCCCGCTCATAGCCATTGGTGTCGGCATAGCGAACGACATCGAGCCAGAGTCGGGCTTGTCGCTCGCCATAGTGAGGTGATTCGAGCAATCGTTGAACGAGTGCGTTGTAGGCATCCGGCGATTGGTCGGCGAGAAATGCGGCGGACTCTTCGCTCGTGGGCGGCAGACCGATCAGATCGAAAGTCAGTCGGCGAATCAGCGTGCGACGATCGGCTTCTGGAGCGAGTTGGAGATTCTCCTTCGCGAGTCGCTCTCGGATGAAGTCGTCGATCGAATGAGAAACTCCGGACGTGTTCAACGCTTGCGGCTTCTTCAATGACCACAGATCGAGTCGCTCGCCGTGAAACAGTTTGTGAATCGGATTACGTTTGTCTGTCAGCGCATCGCCGAGCGAAGAACTGCCCGTCGCATCGTTCGCCGTTGCGGCCCCGGGGCGATACGCATCGAGCGACGCAATGGTCGGCCCGAGAATTATTGAATCAAAAAACGCTTCTTCTCCCCCGTCGCAGGTCGGAGCAATACCGGTCAATGTGAAGTCGCCCATATCCTGCCACAGATCGAACGTCGCCACGGTCCATTCCGTGGGAACTGTCTCGCCAACCGAGATGGCTGCCCAACCGGTCGTGTTGGGACCGGCGACGTATCGACCCTTCGCCACGTTGGCGTCAGGCCATTGTCCATCCGCAGCCATTTCGATCATCACGCTTCCTACGCCACGCTTCTTCCAGGCCAGTCGCAGATAGCGGTGTTCGTTGGATGCTGACTGTTCGCGAATGGCGAAATTCCAACCGGGAATCCGCACACCGTCGCGTTGGAGCGGCGTGATCCCTAAGGCTGCTTTGCCCGCAAAGGCTCCTTCGGTGAACAGTCGGCTTTTTCCGTTGCCACTGGCAAGCGCCGCGAGGAACTGCGGTTGATCCTCGAACAACACCGCGACCGGCTCGGGCCAGGCGGCTCCAGTGGTGATCCATTCGGTGAGCGTCGCGATCTCTTTTGCCGTCAGCTTTTGTTTGGGCGGCATCTGAAAATCGGGATCGAGAAACGAGATCGCCTGCACGAGCAGACTCTCCGCGACATTGCCGGCAACGATCGCCGCGCCACGGTCTCCGCCTGCCTTCGCTGCTGCAAACGAGTCGAGCCGCAAGTTGCCTTCTTGCTTCTGGGGGCCGTGGCACGAAACGCACTTCGCTTCGAGCAATGGCAGCACCTCTTCGACAAATTTTTCCGGGCCCTTTGCTGCTAGCAGATCGCTCCCTGCGATTGCCAGAATCATGAATGTCGACAAGAGAAGATTTCGCACGGCCACACTCCACAACACTTCACAAATCGATCAGCGGGTACGCTGATTCATCATTCTTACATGATATCTCCTCTGGCCCCGATGATTTGCCGCCCTGCACCAGCGATAGCTTGGGGATGATCTGCTTGGCCAGTTATTTCTTTCCGTGTGGCATTGAATGTCCTCCTTTGGTTTTGCCACCACCAGATTCTCTCTCTGAAAGTGGTGCTGTTTAAGGGGAGCAGGTCAATTGTTGCAATCGACCGAACCTGAACCGGGCTTGCTTTCTACCCGGCCAATCCCGCAATTGCCGAGCTGGGTGTCGAAGGTGAACGAGGCAATGACAGACACTTCTCTACAGAAATTGCAGAAGTCTGCGCAGCGCAGCACACTCTACGGCGAGACGTGCCTAGATCCACGAAACATCCAAACGCCTCAGGCTTTCCGCCACTCTGCGTCCTCGTGGCCGCCCGCAAATTCATTCTCCAAGCGCAGAACAAAACAAAGAGTCCTGACCCCTTTCATGTGGCTGCCAGAAGGCGTGCATCGCGGCGTGGCCAACGGAGACGTCGGTCAGGGCGTGCTCTTTTCGATCGGACAAACACATCACAAAGAGGTTTCGCACGCCGCTGCGTTTGGATCCGTAGACGATCCACTGGCCGTCGGGCGAAGGCGTTGCATGATAGTGCAAAGTTCCCTCGGCGGAGTGAGTCAACTGCTCGGCCCGACCATCGAGCGTGACTCGAAATAGTTCGACGTTGTTGCCGACTTTGGCGGTGTAGAAAACCGACTGGCCGTCGATCGACCACACCGGCACATCGCTGCTGCCGCCGTGATAGTCGAAGACATCGAGGAACTCGGTGACGCCGCGATAGCCGCCGCGATCCGCGAGCTTCTTCAAGCCGGTACCGTCCACCTTCACAATGTGCGGATGGCAGTTGTAGTGCTCGCCCGAAACGAACAGCAACCACTTCCCGTCGGGTGACCAACGTGGAGCGAAGACAAACGGATGGCCGGTCTGCACATGGATGCGATTCGAGCCGTCGGCGTCAGCCAGATAGACCTGATAGTTCTCGTGATAAGAGATGCGCGAACCGTCGGGCGAACTGCTGAAGCCGTATGCGAAGCCATTCGAATTCTTCGTCAGTTCTGTCTTGTTGCGGCCATCGCGGTCCATGCAAAACGGCTTCGAGTTGCCGTCAATCAACGCTGTGAAGCCGAGCTTCGTCGGATCGTTTGGCCAGAAGAACAGTCCTGAGTTGTAGAAACTGATTCGTTCGATCGCAGTCACATTCTCTGCTTTCTCGGTCGCCACATCGACGAGATACGAATCGACCAGCCAGCCTTCGGGCGTGAAGCGAAACGTCTTGTGCTCCTCTTCCCACAGAGCGTTCTCTCCACTCTCCCAACCGCGCAGCACGACGGCTGTCTTACCATCGGGAGACCAGCCGGCGAACTGCGTCCAGGCTCCGGCCTCGTTCACAAGTTCGCCACCAATCTCCCGTCGCCCGGTGCCATCTGCCTGCACCACCATCGCGCGATTCGTACTGATATTCGGCTGCCGTCCACCGGACAAATTCGTTCGGTGTTCGTTGTAGCCCACCAGTGGGAACATTCCTGGCGACTCGTCGGCCCCGGCCGAACAAACAAGCGTCAGCAGGAGCGTAACAAAGAGGAACGATTTCATTGGGAATCTTTTATCCAGAAACAGACCTGATTGCTAGAAAATTGCTTTTGCGTTGGTCACATCGTGGACGGCCAGCACATGGACTCGCAGCAGCGCCGTTGAAAAACAGTTTCATAATGGCTTCGCGCCATAATTGTCGATGGTACGTTCCACGATCGACGATTCTCAAAACTCTAATGAGTTCCACCCCGAGCGGCTATGGATGCTAGTCGAGTGACGCCGAGCCTGTTATTTTCTCACAGACTCTTCGGGGACATTCTCGTAGACGCTTCGAGGTTCCTTCACTGATTGGATTGTCGAAACAATGGTCGAACCACGCTTCTCTCTCGCAGGCCGCGTCGCCGTGATTACCGGTGCAGGATCAGGAATCGGCCGGGCGATTGCCAGAGCCTACGCTTCGGCAGGAGCCGTTGCTTGGATTTTCGATGTTGACGATGCAGGCGCCGAGCAGACTGTTTCGTTGATCGCGGAATCTGGTGGTCGTTCGTATGCTGCGCACTGTGATGTGACAAGCGATCAATCGGTTCATCAAGCGGTCGAGCAGGTGATTGTCAGCGACCAGAAGATCGACATTCTGGTTAATAATGCCGGTGTTGGATTCGTTGGAAATATTTTACAAACTCGTGAAGCTGATTTTGATCGACTGCTAAGCGTGAACGTCAAGGGTATGTTTCATGTGACACAAGCCGTTTTGCCGCACATGATCCGATACAAGAAGGGGTTCGTTCTGAACATTGCCTCAATCGCATCGCTCATCGCTGTCAAAGATCGCTTTGCGTACTGCGCGACCAAAGGAGCGGTGCTCATGATGACCAAGGCTCTTGCACTCGATCATCTGGCCGATGGAATCCGCTCAAATTGCATCTGCCCGTCACGAATTCACACTCCTTTTGTCGACGATTATCTCCAGAAAAACTATCCCGGCCGTGAAGCTGAGATGTTTGCTCAACTGTCTGCGTATCAACCACTCGGTCGCATGGGCACTCCCGAAGAGGTAGCCTCTTTGGCACTCTATCTGGCCAGCGATGAAGCCAGTTTTCACACCGGCGATGTGTTCCCGCTCTCCGGCGGTGCCTTAATGGCTTGAATTCTTCTTTTTTGAACTTCTTTGGAGCATGCAACGATGATTATCACGAATGTCGAGACAACGCTTGTCGATGTGCCTCTGAAACAACGCACAATCACCGATTCACAAAGCAGTGTCGATTCGGTGGAATTTGTGCAGGTGCGAATCGATACCGATGCCGGCATCACCGGCTGGGGATTTAACTGGAACTACACCAAGGGCCTCAGGGCAGTCAAAGTCACTCTTGACGATGTCTACGCCCCGGCGATTCTTGGAAAAGATCCACTCCAGCGCCGCGAACTAATGCGAGCAATGCATTCGACGAATCATTTTATTGGTCGCGTTGGTGTTGCGAGAGTCGGTTTGTCAGCGATGAATCTCGCGCTTTGGGATATTCAACTTCGCCTCGAAGATCAGCCCCTCTGGCGGCATTTGGGGCCTGCAAAAACCAAAGTGAAGGCCTACAACACCGACGGTGGATGGCTTACGTGGAGTACTGCCGAACTGATCGATGACATGCACCGAATCATTCAGCGCGGATTCGACGCAGTAAAAATGAAGCTCGGTTTGCCTGATCCACGCGAAGATTTTGCTCGCGTCAAGGCAGTGCGCAAGGCGATTGGCGAGGATATACGACTGATGGTCGATGTGAACACCGTGTGGGATTTGGCGACCGCCACGGTCTGGGGCAGACGTCTCGAAGAATTCGACATCTCGTGGCTCGAGGAGCCGATGCATCCTTTCGACGTGAAGGCACATGCAGAGCTTGCACATTCACTCGATCTTCCGATTGCTGTTGGCGAGACAATCTATTCCCTGCACGACTTTAGAAACTATATCGAGTCGCGGGCCGTCGACATCGTACAAGCAGACGTTACGAAACTTTCCGGCATCGACGAGTGGCTTGATGTCGCGGCGCTTGCGCGGGCCTACGGTCTACCGGTCATTCCTCATACCAACGTTCAACATAACATTCACGTGCAACTCGCGGCAGCCACTGAAAATGCTCCAATGGTCGAGTGCTGCTACGAATCCATTCATGATATCTGGGAAAATCCCGTGCGCGTGATCGACGGTTACTACACCTTGCCAGAGGCTCCCGGCGTGGGCGGAAAATTGACAGATGCAATTCTTACAAAGTTCCGGGTCGCCTAAAGACTTGCTCTTTCTGGAAGACGCTGCGGTGCTTGAATACGCACAAGGTTCACCCGTTCAATTCTTTTGAACATTGTCGGGGTTCCATGAATGGCCGTCCCAGGCAATCGTCTGGTGAATCATTTTTTCAACGCCTTCAGCGAAAGCTGCAAAAAGCTTCTCTCCCTTTTCGGGCGTAGCGTATTGGGGCGAACCCATATGACCGGGAATGGTGCGATCTTTCGATGTCCAGCCACGGTAGCTTGGTGCAAAGCCGTACTCGACGCTGACGGTTTCGAGTTCACGCACCTCTTTCACAAGGTCTGGCACGATGCACTGCATCATCGATGTTTCCCACTCGCAGGCATGGCCCATGAAGTGCTGCACGAGATCGCCACACGTTTCCCAAGGCCGCGCACAATCCCAATAGGTTACAAAAAGAAGGAGGAGATCGCTGCGATGCCTATACCGCTGTCTCGCTTCAAAAATCGCCTGCCGACCGGGAATGTCGTTGCCACCGTGACCGTTGAGGAGCACGATCCTTCGAAATCCGTGAGTGATCATGTCGTCGATCAATCCACCAAGCATGTCAAGATAGTGCCGAGGTCGAGCCGACAGCGTGCCTGGAAAATCGATGTGATGGTCAGAATTACCAAGCCACATCAACGGCGCAAAAATGGCCTGTCCGTGCAGAGGCTTTGAAATTCTGCGGATGAGTTCTGCGAGCAACATGCTATCGGTGGACACAGGAAGATGGTGACCATGCTGTTCGATGGCGGCGATTGGAAGAATGATCGGGGTATGAGCCGCACGGGCGGCCACTTCGGGCCAAGAAAGGTCGACTAATTGCATGACGCGTTTTCCTCATTGTTCTTCTACGCGCTTCTCCAAGAATCTTTATCTTCGCTCTTTGAAACTCAATGGCGATGATCGGTTCATTCAAGGTGTTGCGTCTGTTGTTTCTAAACGTGGCCAAATGGCCATCAACCAAAGGATCGCAATGACTGGCGGTATTCCGACCAAGGCCAATCCTGTATCAAACGATCCTGTTGAATCGACAAGTCTGCCAAATATTTTCTGCATTGGCGAAGCCACGAGCCAGCCGATTGTTGCAAGCAGCCCGCTGGCCTTTCCCACATTGCCGATACTGACATCTTGCGCAAGGGAATAGTAACAAGGGAAAAGTCCCATCGATGCGGCCGCCACAACGAGCAACACGCTGTACAGTGCCGGACCGCGCGACAAAACAGCGGCAGCGTTCGTCATAATCGCCACGACCACGGCACAACACAAAAACACGCTCACTCGCGCGCGGTGCACTTTCATGCCACGCGTAGCCAGCCACATCGCGATCGCACCGGCTGAAATGCAGCCTATATCCGCCGAAATGTAATACGCTGAATTGAACCAGAGCGATTGTGCCTCTGGGATTCCGCGGCCTTGTTGTAAAAATTTAGGCAGCCATGCGCGGATGAGTTGCCATGTGATGTTGATGCTCACCACAACCGGCACCATTGCCCAGAACTTTGGATTTGCCAAACACTCTTGCCACCAGAAGTTTCTACGAGTCTCTGTGCTGGAAACGTTTCGAGAATCTGGGGCGTCTGAGGAAACATCCTTTTTTTCCACGTCGCCTCGACGAATGAGTAATAGCCACGCAATCACCCATGCAGCGCCAAGCGCACCGATCACGACAAACGGCGTTCGCCATGCCCCACGCGCTTCGTTGTCACCGACGATTAGTCGGATCACCACTGGCGTGAGAATCGCTCCCACTGCGCCTCCGCTTTGCAGAAGACTATTTCCCAGCATGCGCTTTCGCTGATCGAAGACCGCCTGCGTCGTCAACAGCGCGCATGGCCAGTGTCCCGCCTCAAAAAAGCCGAGCAGTGCGCGGCAGGCAAAGAGTTGTTCGTACCCTTGCGCATAGCCGGTTATCAGACCGACGGTACTCCATGCGATGACGATCAACGGGTAGAGCAATCGTATTGGAAGTCGGTCCGCCAGCACGCCGAACGTGATTGAACCGAGTGCAAAAGCCCAGCCGAAGACCAGTTCGAGGTCGCCGTACTGCTCCTGATTGAGTGACATTTCATCGGTGATGCGCACGCTTAAGTTTGCAAGCGTCTGTCGATCCATGTAGTTGAGCATGGTCGCCAAGAGCAACAGACCGCTGACCCACCATGCCCAGGAACGTGAACGATGCATCATGAAATGCCCCTCTGCTGGCCTCGCGGCCGATCAGGAATGTTTGAGTGAACGAAGAAGCTTACAGGCTTTTCGAGGCGGGCGACGACGATCTTGCAAAGCGGCGGCGTCTCCGACCGCCGCCGCTGATCCCGCGAACACCTACGAGCATCTCGGTTCGCCGCAAGGCCTCTTCGCGCTGGCACAGGCCATTTTGTATCTCGCCGTCGCTGACAGAGTCGAATGCAGCATGTCGCGTATACTGCCGCCCGCGATTTGGTCGGGAAGGATGGTTCGCGCGAAGTGTCACTCCATCTGTGCAGCGCGTTAAAAAAATGAATGAGGGTTCGAAGCGATGGATATTATTCTGGATAACTGGTTCTTACGAAAATTATTTTTATTACGCAAGATTTATCTCAGCCGGACTTCGATGCGGCACTATTCGCAATACGGTGAAGATGATTCAACGTACCAGCATCTGGCGTCTATCCATCGCGGGTTTTTTGTGGATGTGGGGTGTTTTCATCCGGTGAAATATAGCAACACGTATCGCTGGTATCGCAAAGGTTGGCGCGGGGTGAACATCGATCTCGATCCGATCAAGATCGAGGCGTTTAAAATGGTGCGCGGTAAAGACGAGAATCTCGTCTATGCAATCAGCAAAGAAGGCACGGGCGAGTTGCAGGATTGCTATTCGTTCGGACGTTATTCCTTGATGTCCACGCTGGATAAAGAATTTGCAGAAGAGCAGCGAAGGCTGGGCAAACACTATGTGGTGCGAAAAGTGCCTGTGGCGTCCCTTGATTATGTCCTGGACAACAGCCGCTTTTCCGGACGCAAAATCGATCTGCTGAACGTCGATGCGGAAGGTTACGATCTGTCAGTTTTGGAATCGCTGTCTTTTGAAAAATACAGCCCCTTCTTGATTCTTGTAGAGCTGCATCAGCACACGATCGAAAAGGTGATGGAGAGCGACCTGTACAAATTTCTCGTTGGAAAAAGTTACGATCTGGTGAACTGGACCGGACCGACTTTGGTATTTAAACGCAAGGCCGCTTGAGGGTCACTGCTGGGCGATGAGCTGAAGCAGTGAAGCGAAGCTGCCACATGTTTGAAAAGGCATGGATGGCTGCGCACGTTGTAAACCCGTTTAATACCACACTCCCGCGCGGGCCATAAGCGTATCGGTGGGGTAATAGTTCGGCTCGGTCGAATCGTAATACTGCACGACACGACCAAACACATATCCCATCTCAACCCGCCATGAAAGGCCGAGCGCAGCAGGTTTTCGTTCCCAGCCTGCAATGAGCCTATAGTCGCGAAACACAACAATTTGATTGGCTCCTGTATTCGATTGCATGGCCCACTGATTTCCACCAAATTCTGCAGCTGTATAGAGCCACTGCGATGCTCGCTTGCTTTCAGCAACACGAACAGCAAAACGCGGACGTGGAAAAATCAGCTCGATCCGTTTGTCATCCGAGGGAGTCCAGAGTAGGCCGCCGGCAGGAAGAAAATCGACATCCCGACGGTCGAGATAGATCAGTCCGGCCACCACACGCAGATCTTTACGAGCTTCCCACGCCGCGAAGCCGTGTCCAGTGATACGCAGCGCCTGCGACGAGTCGTTGTGGAAGTCGCTGTACCAACCCGGCGCAACCGCCAGATCGATACCGAGTTGATCATTTATTTTTCTGAGCCAGCGTGCCTGGATGTATCCTTCGAAAAGCTCTCCCGGGAGATCAACCGATGCAGGCCTATTGAGAAGCGTGCCGCTGAATCCTGGGGTGATCAAGAGTGGCGAGTCGGTGGTCGGTGCTGGAAGCCCGAGCGTTACACTTTTTTCGAGCACCGTGAGCCCGAGACCGTTTGAGCCAAAACGGGGCAGTTCAGTGACTGTATAGAGTGCTTGCTGAAGAATTCCGGGCTTTGCACCAGGAGGACGTTTGCGCCCACTTGGTGGCTCAAACTCCTGACGCGGTTGACCCGGCGGCGCCAGATCGTCAGGCATCAGTGGCTCTTGCAAGTCCTGTGGATCACCAAGTGCCGTCAGCCGTATTTTATTCCACACCTCGACTGGCGGTAAGTTTTTTACAGACGTTTTTTGCGATGTCTCTGGTTCTGCTGAAACAAGAAGTATGTCGCCTTTCGGCATTTTCATTGCAACCGGCTCACCCAATGCTTCGAACGTTTCGTCACTCTCTCCGTGGATTTCCCATGGAACACTCAGAGACTCGTGGCTGTCGGTTGCATGAGCGATGTCGACGTCTTTGGAAGATTCTGCGTACGAGGGAAACAACATGCCTACACACAGTGCAAAAGTCGTCACGCCGACTATGCCCTTGGAGGCATGTCGATAGAAAAACTGTGCAATTTCTATAAAAGCTTGAACCATCGTTTCCAATACGTTAGTAGGCGAGTCCCAGACGAAACATGATCGTGCTATTGAGATCTTGGATCTGTGGCGGCCCGTCCACAAAATAAAGCTGGCGGTAGAAAACGTACCCGACTTCAAAGTTGCCTGACATTCCTCGCCCGGCGAGAGGAATCATTTCGGTGCCGAGCGTGATGCGAATATCGTTGTAGTCAAACGGTGAAATCTGTCCTGCCTGACGTCGGAATGTCCACGCACCGCCGCCGTATTCACCTGCCACATACCACCAGACCGAATGCCTGCCTGCATTCGTGATGCGACGGGTTGCACGTGGAGCTGGAAAAAATATGTCGTATCGAGAATCGGCATCTGGAGTCCATGTGATGCCCACTGCCGGAAGCAGTTTCACTTGATTGCGATCGAGGTAGACGATGCCGAGTTTTCCTTGCATCGTGGGCGTGAGATTCAACGTTCCAATGGCTCGACCCATCAGACGCCAGCTCTGAAACACAAACACATTCCAATTGGTAAAAATGCCGAGCCGGAGTCCGAGTTCGGCACCAAAAAGCGGCGTGAACTGTGGGTTCCATGCGGTATCGATAAACACGTCATACGTATTCGGTGGAAGATCCGCGAGCATCGTGGATGTGGTTTGTGGACCATCCCACAATTGCAATCCAAAACCAGGTGTGATCAACAGCGGCGCATGATTGATGTTGGCCTGCGAGTTTTCAAAAAACGGCATCGCAAATGTCGCGGTCGTATCGAGTTCATTCACCGCCACGCTTGTTCCTTGTCCATTTCCGGCGAGGTATCCCCAGCTTCCGCGCGCCCCTTGATAGAGGCGCATGGTTTGCTGAAACGTTGAATTCTGTTGCGGGTAACCTGGTGGAAGCGTTGTTGGATTTCCAGCAGTTCCCTGTGTCGGAAAAATGGACGACGGCGTGGTCGAATAACCAGGGTACCCCGGCTGACCTCCTAAAGAAGGCGGTGCCAGCGATGGCGAACTCATTGCAGGAACTGTTGCCGGCGCTGGCAATCCAACCTGCGCACCGTAGGGATCCCATGCGGCCGGGGGTGGGGAAAGTGGTGAGCCATACGTTCCAGGCGTTGCTTGTGCCAGCCGATCAAGCGACGACGCTGCTGCTGAAGGAAGTTGCACGGTCTGCGCATTGGAAATTGAGTGTGACGCAATCACCATCAGCGTGATCGCGACAAAACTCGTACAAAAAGACTGACCGCTGCCAAGAACGGAGCGCCGTTTCTCACCGATCGTGTCGGTGCGTTCAGACCGATTATGCTGTTGATTGTTCTTGGCTTTCACGCGCGCAGAAAACTCCTCCATCGAAGGATACGGTTGGTACGCATCGATTTCGACGGCTTCGCAAAGCAAGGAATGGATCACCAATTGATAAGAGGGGTGCCGCTTGGAAAGCGGACTCGAAGACAAGATTGGAAAGGGGGGCGGGAGAGGTACCGCGCAAAAGAAGATGCGGTCAAGGTCTTTCGTGGCTTTTGGTATACGAATTTGATCCGATCTGATTCACTGAAAGTCTCCCCCCTTACCCAAGTCTTCCATCGTTGAACCGTTCGTTCTTTTGCTCTTTCCTCTTGAGCTCTGGTAACCCTTTTTTGAAACGCCGCCATGTTCGCAGCCGACCCAATCGACGTTGACGCACTCAAGCGCTCGAGTTGTCTTGTGCATTTCGAACATGTTGAACAAACCCCGTCGACACAGGATCTCGCCCGATCCTACGCGTCGATTGTGACTTCTCCTCTTCCAGCGGCTTTCGTTGCCGATTTTCAGACACACGGTCGCGGAAGGCGTGGTGCTTCGTGGTGGCAGTCTCCTGGAAGCTTGGCGGTGAGCCTTGTGTTTGAGGCTCAGCCTGCTCTTTCTGGGAAGGCCGAACCCATCTGGTCACTCGTAGCCGGTGTGGCGGTTGCAGAGGCTCTGAAGATGCTTCTCCCGAGCGTGCCTGTCGCACTTCAATGGCCTAATGATCTTGTGGTTCACGGCCGAAAACTCGGCGGTATTCTCGTTGACTGCGTGACGGGGGGTCGACTGATCTTCGGTATTGGAATTAATACGCACGGAACGGTTTGCTCGGCTCCGCACCTGCTGGCGCAACGGGTTCTCACCATTCCTGATCTCTGCGGCGCACCGCTTGCAAGAGGTTTGCTGATAAAAACAATTGCGACCAGACTTGAGTCACTGCTTCTCGCATCGTCTGACGCACCACAAATCATTCTGGAACGCTATCGACCGCTGTGTGCTCTCGAGGGGACGCGCGTGAGGGTCTATCAGGACAATGCGCTGCTCGATGGTCTCTGTTGCGGAATCGATTCATCCGGAAGCCTGCTTCTCGAAACGTCGACGGGCCGAATCGCCGTTCGATCGGGAAGTCTTACGAATCCTTTCGACGTGTGGCACGATCCTTTGACCGATTCGCCGGACGCTTCAGGCCCACAAACGTGCGTCCTCCGCGAGTAGCGGGTGGACTTTTTTTCTTTTTTTCAAGTTCTGCCACACCAGGCGGCGGAACCGTTTTTTCAATTCGACGGGGGCGTTTCACAGAGACCGGTGGGGGCGTCGTGGATATTTTCCCACGTCGGCGTTTTGCGGCGCGACGAGCGGTTGCACCTGTTTTCTTTTTTGCAACAACACAGATTTCTCGACCGGCCGATGAAAGTTGTTTTGCAAACGGTCGGTAACCCCATGCTTCAAAGTGCGACAGCCACTCGGGAACTTCATCAACCCTCGACCATTCAGGGAGTTTCAGCGTCGCGATAATGACTTGTGGACGAACGCCGGGCGTGGACACAATTCGGCCGATCGCCTCGAGTGTACTTGTTGGATCAATATTCATATCGGCCACAATCCAATCGAACGGCCGAAACGCTCTCACTCGCACATCGCGCGTGCGTTTGCGCCAATGTTCAAACCGTTTGTGTGTGGCAACCACGGGATCCATGTCGGCCGGGTCGATTCCCACCACCTGCATCCCTGCTTCGAGAAGTCGCTGACATGCGCCCCCCGGAGAGGCACCGAGTTCGACTGCCTTGAGTCCCGGTCGGACAGCGAGGCCGGAAAATCGAATCGCTTCATCAAGCTTGTACCAGGCCCGGGATACTTTGGATTGCTCAACCTCGCTCTCGTGCTGGGTTTGCTGCGTTTCATGGGCTTGAAAAATGCCTCCGGGGACACAACTTGCCGGAGCGTGCGCGCGATGCCAACCTACCCACCAACGTTCGTGTGAATCGATCACACAGTCGAGCACAAGCGAACCCGCTATGACTCGATGCCCAGCCGCACGACCGCTCGACACGAAAGGTTCTCCCGTGAAGACTGACTCTTTCTGGTGGATCTTACTGAGGATTGCTTTACGAACATGCGCGGATTCAAGATCGTCTTTGGCGTGAAGAGGTGTTCGAATGCTTCCGGGTTGAGCGCCCGCAGGGCGTTCGTCGCGGCGCCAGACATGGACGTCATCCCAAAATCCTGGCCCAATGAGATTTTCGAGTGACGCAATTCGTTCCCCAAGAGTCTCTCCGGTTACCTGTCCGAATGAACGAATGACCGTGCGCGCATAGATCAGATCGGGTGAGTGTGTGTCGGGAGGATCGTATCCGTCTGCTAAACGCAGCGTGACCACACCACGTCTCCACACACCGGGAGTTGTTTTAGGAAGAAGTGTCGCTGCCCGCGACAACAACGGTTTCTCGGCGCCCCCCTGGCACGACATTAAAAGAAAACGCCCTCGTTCGATCGGAGCAGGAGTTTGATCACGCAACATCCGACGAGTTCCTGAATCTGCCATGCCTTTGCTGTTCACCGGGACATTCCTTGGGTCGACCTGAACCCTATGAAAGACAAAGACGAGAAAATATTTCTGGTACCCGACAGCGTAATCTGCATGCCGACGCCGTGCTTGAATGACTTCTTTTTTGATTTTTCGTTAGGACACCCCTTCATAAACAAGCCATTTATCTCTGTCAAAAAAAGAGGCCGGCCCGGGCGCCCAAGGGCCCGGGCCGGCCTTTATCAACATGAGCACTGCGGTATTCCTCGGAAAAATCCGAGGACCAACACTAGCGCTTCTTCTTCTTGGCAGCCTTCTTGACAGGGGCAGCCTTCTTCGCCTTGCGTTTTGCCATTGCAAAAACTCCTTGTGGAACACCCGGATACACAACGCACGGCCGATCCCTCGGGTGTTCCGAAAATAGGGACCAAGCCACGAAAACATTCCGTTTATTCAGTCGGCAACCAGCCACCGGTTGAACTTTTGATCTTTTAGGATCCTTTCGACCCTCCATCTGCCGATTTGGCAGAACTCAAGATACTTTTTGATCCTTCAAATCTTGTATTGGTACTTCTCGAGTCCGTTGCAATCCATGCTGCGGTGACAGAAAAAAAGTTTTTCTGGAAGACTGTTTTTGGAGTCGGGAAACGATTGTGTGAGTTTTCAAACAGTTTTGCTGGCAAGGATTTTTGTGTCGTTGTGACACATGCAACTGGCATTGTTACAGCGGCGTGAGTCTCACAAACATCACGAACGCTCAAACGCTTGTGATTCAAAAACAGGCTTTTTTTCGAGCTTATTGACACGTTTGACTCATCCATGACTCACGCTGCTTCGCATTCAAATTCGTTTGAATGCGTCGGTCGGCAAGTTGTTTCTTACCCCCGACGAGCAATGCGTCGATCGCGATAAGTGATGTTGTGAATGATTTCACTGAAAATTGTCAAGAGAACTTCGAGAGAAAAATTGAAAAAGTTTTTTATTTCATCTCTGAAAACATCTGAGGAACTTTTTCATTTCTTGAAAATGATTTTCTTGTGAACCAAATGGGTGCGTCAGATTTTTGCCCATGCCGTTCAATCGAAAGACTGCCGAGGCTTTGTCGTGAACACAGTTCTTCACAACGATCGGCACATCGAAGCTGCTTGGAAGGGCCGTTCTCAACGTATGACAACGGAACAACTTGCAGCGGGCACGTGTCGCGCAGCGTGCTTTCAAAAAATCTTTGAGAAGAAGGGGCGAAACGAAATCAATCAAAGGTTCGCTGCCGCTGTGCAGGCCATGCGAGCCCCTACAGATTGCCAACCCATGCGTCGAGCATGACGACCTGTTTAGAAAAGTCCTGCTCGGAGACGCCCATCGGGCTCTTAAAGAAGCATGCCAGCCAGTCGAGTACGCCACAGGCCTTCTCCTGTCGGGCACGATCGACCAGACGCACCAGATCGATCACCAGCGGTGCCGCCAGAATCGAATCGCATCCCTGCCACGTAAATTGCAACGTCATTGGCGTTCCCAAAAACCCTCGAAAGTGAATGTGGTCCCACGCTGTTTTCCAGTCGCCAAGACTCTGGATGTACTCAATTGAGACGAGGGATTGTGGCGGGTATCCAAGAATCTGCGCAAGCAAATGATCTTTGCTTTTCACTTTACTCGCTTTATTGCGCGGGTCATCGAGCACTTTGCCGTCCATGTTTCCAAAAATATTGTGCCCTACCCAGCTCATGACTTCGAGGTTTCTTGCAACAAACATAGGAGCCAGCACACTCTTTAAGAGCGTTTCGCCAGTTTTTCCATCGCAGCCGGCCAGTGGCACCTTCTTTTCGATTGCCAGCTCGATGATCGCAGGAGGATTCGCTCCGACGCTCGGCGTAAAATTGATGAATGAAGCTCCCGCCTCGATGGCCGCAATCGCATAGAGACTGCTTCCCGGAAGGGGACACTGTTCGGCTGAGTCCAAGAGCGGTTGAAGGTCTTTCCAGCTTATGGGAATAGGCCGACTCGAAGGTGGTTCGGTGCTGGCAACATTCACCACCACGACATGTTCCAGATTTTCGGCGGCAGCAAAAGACTCGATATCTTTTCTGATTCGTTCAACTGCCGCTCGCGGTGTTTCCTCGATAGCAATCACTGATGGATCGGCAAATTCACGAATTTTTTCGCCGGAGGCCACGACCGTGCCGGGACGTAGTCGATGCGAGATCGCTTCAAAATCGTCTTGCGCGCCGTCGAGATGATCGGGAGTAATGGCTCTACTTTCCGACCACATGCGTCGAGCTTCATCGGCGAGCGATCCTGGCCGTATATCGTGGCCACCGACCACAATCTGGTCGAATTCGACAAGTCCAAGTTTTTGAAAGGACTCCGTCTGCGTCAACAGACCGGCATTGCCGGTGGTGCCCCGCTTGAGTGCCGATAGGCCGGTTATGACCGTGGTAGCAACGCCGCCCTTGGCACCAATAAGCCACAATCCAACTCGTTTGCCATGCATAACTATAGATCACTCATCGGTGAGGGCCTCTTTGGTTCTCAATCTCTCTTGAAGGAACCTTGCCCGGAAAGCGAACGACGCCAGCCAGCCGATTGATTTAAGAGGGAGAGTGGTATCATCGAGGCGATGGATTCAAGCGTCAAGCGTCACCAAAGCAGCGTGGGAGTGGGCGTGCAAAGCGATTCAACGCGGTCTGTATCATCGGCCTCTGGTCTTGAGAATGCGTTGGCTACGGCCAATCGTATGGCGGCCCTTGAGCCTTCGGCCACGCTCGCCATGGCCGCACGTGCGTCGTCGATGGCGTCCTCAGGAGTTTGCGTAATCGATCTGAGTGTCGGCGAGCCGGATTTTCCTACGCCCACTCATATTTGTCAGGCAGCGATCGAAGCAATGCATGCTGGCAAGACAAAATATACGCCCGCAGCAGGTATTCCAGAACTCCGCAGTGCTGTGGCTCGTGACTACTCGCGTCGCAGCGGCCTGTCGATTTCGGCCGCCAATGTGGTGATCAGCAATGGCGCCAAACATGCGCTCCACAACGTCTTTACATCTCTTTTGAATCCGGGGGATGAGGTGATTGTGCCGGCGCCCTATTGGGTCAGTTATGCGGAAGTGATCAAGCTTTCGGGTGCCCAGCCGATTTTCGTGGAAACTCGATTGGAAGATGATTTCAAGCTGCAACCCGAAGTATTTCGGCGTGCGATTACAAAAGCCTCGCGAATGTTCCTCATCTGTACCCCCAGCAATCCAACTGGCACGGTCTATTCCAAAGAAGAGCTCGGTGTGTTGGCCGATATCGCCATCGATGCAAATCTTTCGATTGTGTCTGATGAAATTTATGACCAACTGGTGTTCGACGGTGGGAAGGCCGTGTCATTTCCAACGCTTCGAAAAAATCTCGAGCAGCGTACGGTGGTGGTTGCCGGCGTAAGCAAAACCTACTCCATGACCGGATGGCGCATCGGATGGTCGATCAGCCCTGAACCACTCGCCAAAGCGATCGGCAACTTGCAGAGTCAAGAAACGAGCAGCCCTTCAAGTATTTCCCAGCACGCTGCCCGAGCAGCTCTTGACGGACCACAGGAGTGCGTTGCGGCAATGCTTCATGAGTTTCAGAATCGTCGCACCTTTGTGGCTGATCGACTTGCAGCCATGCCAGGTGTGCGCGTGCCGCATATCGGCGGTGCGTTTTATGCCTTCTTCGATATTCGTCCGATGCTCGGCCGCACCTATGCTGGGAATCGAATTTCTACAAGTAGTCAATGGTGCGAAGCGCTTCTAGAACAGCATCATGTCGCAACCGTTGCCGGAAGTGCTTTTGGATGTGAGGGTCACGTTCGGATGTCATTTGCGTCGTCGAAAGAAAAACTGTCGGAAGGTCTGTCGCGGATTGAATCTTTTCTGGCACAAAGCGAGTAAGGCCTGCGACAATTTTCGGCATCGACTCCACGAACACTTTATACAAGTGCGATTATTGTGGATGACGCAAGACACAATCGAACCCATACACTGTCAAAGAGATCCTCGTACAGGAGATGACGATGCCTTGGTTTGTCGAACACGCTTCGGAAATTGTACGTCCACGCGTTGAGGAACTGACGCTTCGAGCGTGCGAAGAAGCACGGGAAAGAATCTGTCGCAATCCTCAACGAGTGCTCCTGCTTCCTCCCGACATCACGCGCATGCATTCGGGAAGTGGCTGGGTCACAGAGATCATGTACGACCATTTCACTGCCGGGGGCGCCGATTGCCGTGTCATTCCCACGCTCGGACAACACATCCCACACACCGAAAAAGAAAATCGGGCTATGTTTGGCGCAATTCCAAACGATCGCATTCATGCCCACGACTGGCGCGGGGGCTGTGTGCGAGTGGGAAAACTTTCCGCGGAGTTCGTTGCGGAAACCACACACGGTGCTGCCAACTGGGAGGTTCCGATCGATCTCAACACAATGACCATGCGCGAACCGTGGGACATTGTGATCAACATCGGCCATGTCGTGCCACACGAAGTGCTTGGATTTGCGAACCACAACAAAAACTATTTTATTGGCTTGGCGGGCAAGGAAACTATCTGCACGACCCACATGGCCGCAGCCTGCTGCGGTATCGAAAACAACCTCGGATGCCTTATTACGCCAGTTCGGGCGCTCTTTAATCGTGCCGAAGAAGAATTCCTCGGTGGAATCCCTGATTTTTATTTTCAGCTCACGCTTGCGCGATCATTCGATGACCGGCTTGTTCATACCGGCGTGCATGTTGGCGATGATCTTGAAACCTATCTCGGTGCGGCCCGCCAAAGCCGTCGTGAGAACATCACCGTTTTCGATAAGCCAATTAAAAATATCGTTTGTGTCATGCAGGGGGACGAGTTTTTCAGCACGTGGGTTGCCAACAAAAGCATCTATCGCACGCGCATGGCGATCGCCGACGGCGGAACGCTCACCGTGATCGCCCCAGGGCTTACGCGTTTTGGCGAGCAACCAGAAGTTGAAGAGATTATCCGTCGCCATGGCTATCGCGGCACGCCACACACGATGGAACAGTATCGCAAGGATCCGCTTATGCAAGATTTTGCCCATGCGACTGCGCATCTGATTCACTCTAGCAGCGAGGGCCGATTCACTATTCGTTATGCACCCGGAGGAGTTTCGAGAGCCGACATCGAACAGATTGGTTTTGACTATATGCCAATCGATGAGGCAATCGCCAGGTACAAGCCGTATGACTCTCGGCAAGGATTTCATACGACCGATGACGGCCAAGAGTATTACTTCATTCCCACGCCGTCAGCCGGCCTGTGGGCCACAAAAGAAAAGCTTGCCGGACGCAAAGACTCTTTTGAAAATGTATGAACCCATCATGCGGCCGGATCACATTCAGAGTGAATCCATATTATTCTTGTTCAAAAGACGTCTCTCGGAGGAATCGTGAGTGTGCCTTGTTTCAATCTCCTGAGTGACTGCGCGGGAATTGTGCTTGCCGGCGGCGCAAGTCGCCGCATGGGAATTGATAAGGCAACTGCACAGCTTGCGGGCATGTCGCTTGTCGAGCGTGTTGTCAGAACAATTCAAAGTGTCGTGCCGCGGGTTGTGATTGTGGCGAGTCGGGATCAGGTGTTTCCCTGTTTCAACAAAGATGATTCGGTCGAGATCGTCCGTGACTCTCATCCCGAAAGCGGGCCGCTCGCAGGTTTGATCGATGGAATGCGGCAATTGGCGAAAGGTCCGCAGCCGACTCGAGGAGCGTTCGTATCGAGTTGCGATACGCCTCTTCTGGTGCCGAATGTGGTCCGCTTTTTGATCGAAGTGGTTCTCACTCAGGCCCGTGACACTGAAAAAACGAAACCGCCAGCCCTGTGGGCCGTTCCTCAGATTGACGGTGAATTGCAAGTGCTTGGGGCTGCCTACAGTCTCGCTCTCCTGCCGATTCTCGTGCAGCGGTTTGTCGACGGACATCGCGATTTAGTCGGTCTGAAAAACCATGCTTTGCCGATCATTCTCACCCCCGATGACCTGCGACAGTATGATCCGCTGCTGGAATCCTTTTTTGACGCCGACACACCGCACGACCTTGCGCGGCTCGAACAGCGGTTGCTGGAAATTCAAGCGGGAATCGATGCTGAGAAGCGTCTTGCCGCTGACAGAGAAAAGAATCGTCGCTTGAAAACGCCCTAGGTAAAGTCGCGTGCTAGGTCCTACGATACGGGCGAGACATTCAAGCCGGTATCTCTCAGGACAAGTGTTCGAACCAAATGAGTGCACGAGCCGCAGCAGTTAGATCGAAAACACATCGTCCACGCCGACGACTAGCAGTCTTTTCTTTGGCGGCCCTTGCCGTGACAGGTTTCGCGGTCTGGCTTGCCCCGGCCGTGGCCGTGCTCACAAACCTGCGCGATAGACCCCTGATCGCCGCCTTCGAGGGAATTGATGGAACCGTTGCGAGCGGTTCGGCAAAGTGGAACTGGTTGCATGGAATCGAATACCGGGATGTTGTCATCAACGATCATAACGGGAAAACAATTGCACACCTGCCGCTGGTGCAACTCGATCGAGGTCTTCTTCATCTCTCGTTCGACCTCACGTCACTGGGCACGGTGCGACTTTTTTCTCCACAGATTTTTATCGAGGTTCGCTCCGGTTCTACGACTCTTGAAGATCTGCTTGCCCCGTGGCTGGCCCGATCATCAAGCAACGCTTCCATCCGAGCAACGATTGAAGTCAGCGATGGTCGACTCGAACTCGTGGATTCCGTACGCCAAGACACATGGCAACTCGATGGTCTTATGGCAAGTGCCAGCATCAGACCGGAATTACGCTCCGGTGGGTGGACGGTTTCGGGAAGACTTGAACACCTCATTCAAAACGGTGCTGCAATGGCATCGCTCGCTTCAACCGTCAAGCCTGCACCTTCAGTGATTGAGGGGAATCCGGCCACCACACGATCCGTCGCAGTCGCTGCAACAACGGCGCTTTCGCGGGAAGGCGGTTGGTCCGTATCGGCTCCCGAGAACACCGACGGCTTAGTCATTACCACCAATCATCTTCCACTCGGATTTTCAAGGGTTGTCGCCACGCGTTTTTCTTGGCCGCTGGTCGTCGACGGATTTGCCGATGTGCGACTCGATATCGATCCGGGATCCACATCGTCGGAAACTCGCGTACCGCTGCGCATCGCGGGATTAGCCAACGGCAGTCGCATCGTTATTTCTGATGCGATTTCTGGAAGTGAACGCTTCAATATCGATCGCTGTGAAATTCCGCTGGAGCTTTCGCTCGATGGTGATCGACTGCGCATTGGAAAACTTTCGGCTACATCGCCGCTGATACGTGCAGAAGCGGCCGGCTCAATTCGACTGGTGCGCGGCGGACCGTGGGAGTGGCTCGATTCACTCTCTCGTGAAGATTTTGCATTCTCCGCAGAGATTGATCTCGCAGCGGTGTCAAAGGCAACTCCCGGCGGCCTACAAATTCGTCCTGATGTCAAAGTGACCGGTGGTCAATTGCAACTATCCGCCTCTGCTCACGGCGATGGAGATGCACGAGTTTTTGAAATTCGCGCCGGTTCTCTCGATCTCTCTGCGGTGCAAGGAGAGCGGTTGCTTCGATGGAACGAACCTTTTTCCGCATGGCTCAAGGCACGACGCATCGGCACATCAGATTCTGTGGTGGTGGAAGAAGCTCGCCTGACATCAACCGCGATCGAGATTTCAGGGAAGGGGACCGCTGCCAATTCAACACTCGAATACTCGGTTGATCTCGATACATTTTTGAGTGAAGTCTCTGAGGTGATCGACACGAACAATATAGAACTCGCTGGAATCGCTCGCGGCACGTTGCAATTTGTGAAAGGCGACGCAGCTGAATCCTTCATCGCGACCGCTACAACAAGCCTGACAGATTTTGTGGTGGCAATGCCTTCTCGCAGTCCATGGCGAGACAGTCAGCTCACGCTTGAGTCACAGATTCGAGGCACGCTTTCCCCGACGGCACTTGTGATCGATTCAGCTCAGATGATTGCTGGAGCCCAAGAAGATCGCATGGAAGTCATGCTGACCGGCGGGATGCTTGTGGATCTCTGGAGTGGAGGATCACTTTTTCGCACCGCTCCTGCTGTCGAACAAGTTACCGCTGATATTTCTCTGTCGGGCGATCTCGCGCGATGGCAGGGGCGGCTCAGTGGCTGGCCTGGCGCTCCACTTCCAGGTGGATTTTCACTTGCCGGACGCGGCGCGCTCTCTGCGGCGGTCACGGCCCGTGGCACACAGTGGGAAATCACTCGCGCCGGGGGTGAACTCGAAAATGTAGTTCTCGAAGTTGGTGCTCGGCGCATCGAAGAGCCCCGCGTTGTGACCAGTGCTGTCGCGCTCTGGCAGCCATCGACGGGGAACTTTGAAATTTCATCGGCTGAGGTGCTCACTGCGAGTGTGTCGCTACGAAGTAAGAACGTGATCGTTTCGTCGGCGCGTCCCGGATCGATGTGGAATATTTTTGAGAATGTCCGTGGCAAAATGGAATGGCAGGCCGATGTTGCCCGGGTGGAAAAGTGGTTGCTGACGCCGCTGGCTGCTGCGTCGTGGCCGGCCGGAGGTCGTGCATGGGGTACGGCCGAACTGAGTGATGATCCAGAAGGTATTCGGCTCCGAATGCAAGTCACGGGGAGTCAGTTGGCGCTCGCGTCAGTTTCAGCGACTGCGGCGCTCGGCATTGGCCCGGCGTCCGCACCGAAACCTGTCTGGAGTGAACCCAAGGCCAGTGCATCGATCGAAGTGATTCATGCACGAGGCATCGATCAACTCATTGTCCGACAAGCCTCTCTCGAATCTGCTACCGCCACATTTTCGGCAGCCGGCACAATCGATGCGGCGAGTGGTCAGCGTGTGGTCGATTTGAACGGAACGGTTGGCTATGACTGGGATGCGGTGTCTCATCTGCTCAGTCCATGGACCAAGAGCATCATTCACTTGAGTGGTGGTGGCGCACGCCCTTTTGCGCTACGGGGTCCACTCCGTGGAACTGCACAAAAAGGTTCACCGCGTACCCGTGGAATTATGGCCGGGGTTCCTTTCGCTCTTCCCGACCGTTCTGCGACTGAGAATACGCCACGTTCGCTCGCGCTGCCCGCTGATTGGCTCGATGCCGCACGCGGCCTCGATCAAGCAGCAGAGGAAACTCTTGTACTGCCACCGTTAAAAACTCCACTGCAGACACATTCTCTTTTACATGCTCTTGCAGCGGAGACTTCGATCGCGTGGACAGCAGGCGACGTGGAAGGATTATCAATCGATGCCGGTGATATGGCGGTCAGACTTTTTGATGGACAACTGGCACTCGGGCCACTTGATATTGGCATCAGTGGTGGGAGACTGCGCGCAGCACCGTGGATTCGTCTCTCACCGGAACCGATGGAATTGGTGATCCCACCGAGTCGACTTCTTGAGAATGTAACTCTCTCGGAGCATGCCTGCGATCGATGGCTGCGCACCATTGCGCCACTGCTTGCGCAGTCAACCCGTGCTCAAGGACGGGTCAGCATCGATCTGGCCAACGCACGCGTACCCCTTGGCGATCCTCTTTCTGGTGACATTTCCGGCCGAATCCTCTTCGACACCTTTGAAGTCACACCGGGTGCTCCGGCAGCGCCACTCGTGATGCTTGTCAGAAAATTACAGACACTCATCGATCCCACTCTCGCTTTCAACGACAAACAACTTTTTATTCGAGTTCGCAACGAACCGGTGCGATTTAGGCTTGTCGAACGCCGTATTTGGCACGATGGACTCATTATGGATACTGGTCAAGTCGTCGCCAAAACAAGCGGTTCGGTTGGTGCCGATGGATCACTTGCCATGAATTTAGAACTGTCATTCCGGGGCGATGTGGTCGGTACAACACCGATTGTCGCTGCACTTGTAAAGACGCCGCTGGTGGTTCCACTGCGAGGCACGGTGAATCAGCCACAGTTTGACAGTTCACAAATCGACATCATGCTTGCACGCATCGTCGAACATGCCGTGAAGAACGTGATTGCAGATTCCATTGGCCGAGGACTCGAAGGCCTGTTGGGTATTCCCAAGGCACCTCCTGCGCCCTGATCGCATGCTTGGAGCGATTTCTATTCTTTGATCGCGACAATGTCTCGTCTCCATTTCGTGTACCCGTCGCTTGAGTGTTTGCGATATTGCGATGACACGTATTCTCCTTCGAAGGCATGGCGGCTGGTGACCTTTGGCAATCACCAGCCATTCACTGTCAACAGGAAGAACCGCGAACTGCATGCACAGCAAGGGCGAGATTTTCAAGATCCTCGGTCGTATGCTGCGACGAAAGACTGACCCTCACGAGACTCTTGCCATGAGGAACACTCGGTGGCCGGATCGCCGGCACGTACAATCCTTTTTCGGCGAGTCTCAAAGACATGTTCACTGCGGCGTGCGCGGTGTGGCAGACAATCGGAACAATCTGAGTATCCCATGCAGCAAATGCGTCGTCGTGAAGAAGCGATGCAATTCGGCGCGCAAACTCTCTCGAATGCGCCAGCAAGTCTATTCGTCTTGACGGCTCTCGTTGCAGGAGCTGAATCGCGCAGCTCGCCGCCGCCGCAACAGCAGGTGGATGAGCGGTTGAGAAAATCCAGGAACGAGCCTTGTGCGAGAGCCACTCCATAAACTGCGATGGCCCCGCCACAAATCCGCCTGCTGAACCGAGGGCTTTGGAGAGCGTTCCCACCCGCACGTGCACACCATCGGCGGTGCCTGTTGCCTCTACCAAGCCACTGCCTCGCAAGCCATAGACTCCCGTAGCATGTGCCTCGTCGACCATAAAAATCGCCCGATGCTTGGAAGCAATCGCGGCAAGATCGTCCAAGGCAGCGCGGGTGCCATCCATCGAAAAAACAGAGTCAGTGACTATCAGTTTTCGCCTCGCCGTTTTTACACCGCTCAGCAAGGTTTCAAGGTGAGACATGTCGCGATGCGGATAAATCAAGACCTCTGCACTGGAAAGCCGACACCCGTCGATGAGGCTGGCGTGGTTCCGCTCGTCGCTGGCAATCAAATCGCCGGGACCAACGAGTGCCGAAATGGTTGCAACATTTGCGGCATAACCACTGGAAAAAAGAATCGCCCGATCTGTCTGCAACAGCGAGGCGATGTCTTCTTCGAGTTTTCGATGCGCCTGTGACTGCCCGCTCACCAGCGGACTCGCACCCGCTCCAAAACCTTCCGAACAAGCAGCCTTTGACGCTGCCTTGATCAGACGCACATCGCCGGCGTAGCCGAGGTAGTCATTGGATCCGAAGTTCACAAGCGTACGCCCATCAAGCACAACGCTTCGTCCTTGCCGGCCGGTGCGCAGCTTCGGCTTCCGCAGAAGATCTCTCGTGGAAAGATCGTTGAGTTCCTCTTCGATCCACGCCAGAGCCAAAGGCAAGGGTGACCGCGACCCGCTCGCAGTCGATACGCGAATCTCACGACTCGTATCATCGCATGCAGAACTCGACTGATCGGGACAACAGGGCATACAAAATTCCAGAGCGATTTTCTTTCAACTGTCTGTTGAATGGATTTTCTAAAAAGACCTTCAGTTGCGGCGGCCGATTTTTTGAGAGTCTGTCGTAAGAGTTTGACCGGTACGAATTCGACTTTTTTTCTTTTTTGAAAGCACAGAGCGGCTCCCTGTAACCTTTGATTTTTTTTTGGCAGGCATGGGATAAAAACTCGATTTCGAATTTCCAAGTGCTGCAATCAGTTCAAAATGCTTGTGCAAAACCGGTATGACCGACAGACGGCTCCCACGTCGCAACAGTTCCATGCCGTCGAGCGCTCGAACGGTGCGGAGTTCTGAAAGCGGGACAGGCCTGGGGAAAATCTCGACCAATCGCAGGTCGACCATCGACCACACAGGGTTTTCCGGCGATGCCCTCGGGTCATAATAATCACTCGTAGCATCCCATGCAGTGGGATCGGGATACGACTCGCGAACTACTTCCGCGATTCCAACAGCTGCCGAGGGATCGGCATTGGAATGATAATAGAGAACGCGATCGCCGCGTTGCATCGCTCGAAGAAAGTTTCGAGCTTGATAATTGCGAACTCCTTCCCAATGCGTCGTACGCTTTGGTGCGCGAGCAAGGTCTTCGATCGAGAAAGCTTCCGCTTCGCTTTTCGCCAACCACGTCTGCATGGCTTTTCCTTCGATACGCTGTGAGTTGAAAAGGGAATTGCTGCTGGCAAAACTCTACCCGTTCGCGTTCGATCGGCGAATCCATGACCGACCAAATGACTGAACCTGCGAAAAATCACTCCAGACGCTGCAACGATAGGCCGCGTGATCCCATGATCCCATGATCCCTTAGGGAGGGGGCAACCATCAGTTCAGTGAATCGGCTTTCGTCGCCGTTGACCTCGCATA
>Ga0114969_10000823_pt1 | contig 26780 bp, 23 predicted proteins | sample M_130807_MF_Meta_FD_87316 | JGI IMG/M metagenome (GOLD analysis project Ga0114969, IMG submission 87316) | Freshwater microbial communities from Lake Montjoie, Canada to study carbon cycling - M_130807_MF_MetaG | ecosystem: Environmental > Aquatic > Freshwater > Lake | place: Lake Montjoie...
ACGATAAAGACAAACTACTATTTTTGAGAAATAAGCTATACGCAGACCTTGTATTAAAACAAAATATGGGTTCTGTGTCGCCGGATGAAATGTTTAAACCATTAAAAGAAGCACCTCAGGACATGTTTAATGAAGAAAATTTAGATATGCCAAGAGAGAAGGTAAAAGAACCACCACAAAAACAATTTGATAATATAGTTAGACGTTTTTATAGTGTTAAACCTTTTGTTATATCAACAAATATAAATTATGAGTTAGAGGTTAAATTTGGAACAAAGGGAATAAAACCCTTAACCCGCAACGATTATGATAATGTTATTCAAAAATTAAAATCATTTGGGTTTAATACTTATGATAATGTTGGAAATTATTATTTACGTATTAATTGTGAATTTCTTGACCCAATATCGGGTAGGTTTAAACTTTCTGATATAAGAACAGAAATTTCTGGACTACATATTATTCAAGACTATTGTAAAAATAATGATATTAAAGAAATATATAATAAAAATTTTACTGCGGTTTCATTTACCAATAAAAAATTAGCTGTAGTCGAAAAGGAAAGAGTATTTCCGGTAGATGTAAATGACTTTAATTTTAGAGTTACCTTTAATACTGAGGAGGAAATTAAATCAGGTGTAAAAACTTACATAATAGAGAATTGGAAAAAATCAAAAAAGGTGTTTCGGTATTTAAATCGTGTAACTTTTAGACATCCAGACTATCCAGTTGTGGTTGATATTAGTATTGTTAAAAATAGTAATAGGGAGGAAGGAGCAAGAGGATATGATCAAATGAAAAAGGTTTATACAACTCAAGAGTCAAATGTATTTAATAATCAAGAAACATATCAAATAGAAATAGAAATAGACAATTCGAGAATAGGTCCTGGAACAAAATTTAATAGTCCTGAATTAATTTTAACATCTATGAGAAAGGTTATAAAATATGTTTTAGGTGGATTACAAGGAACAAATTATCCTATTTCATATCCAGAACAGAGAGAAGTTATTGACTCATATATGAAAATGATTTGGAAGGAAAATTATGATCCAAGTAAAAGAATTGAAGATATGAATTTTATTGGTCCGAATTCAATAACACTTCAAAGAACCAATATAGCAGCTATTGATGAAAATTCAACCCAGCCAAATATTAGAAGAGACTTTGTTGTTACAGAAAAGGCAGATGGAGAACGTCACTTAATGTTTATAAATGACAAAGGTAAAATATATCTTATTAACACCAGTATGGATGTAATATTTACCGGTGCTAAAACAAAAGTTGAAGATTGTTTTAATTGTTTATTTGATGGTGAATTAATATTGCATAATAAAATGGGTAAATTTATAAATTTATACGCAGCATTTGACGTGTATTATTACAAAAAAGAAGATGTTAGAGCATATCCATTTCTTCAAAATGATGAAGAGGTAAAAAAGGCCAGGATGTATATTTTACAATATTTATTTCACATTATGAAGCCGGTGTCAATAACAGATGTATCAGAAAAAGATGAAAAAACTGTAAAGACATTTTTACAAAAATTTAAAAAATCGGATGATTTAATATCGCCAATTAAAATAGCGTGTAAGGAATTTTATCCAATGACAGCAAAAGAAAGCATATTTGATGGTTGCAATCAAATATTAGGAAAGATAGAACAAAATAGATTTGATTATGAAACAGATGGACTAATATTTACCCATTCGTATTTTGGAGTTGGTTCTGATAAGATTAAAGAGGCCGGACCTAAAACAAAAATAACATGGGAGTATTCTTTTAAATGGAAACCTCCAAGTCACAATACAATTGATTTCTTAATAACAACTGTAAAATCTATAAATGGTGATGATGAGATTACTCCATTATTTGAAGATGGAACTAATACAGCTTTATCAACTCAATTAAGCGAATATAAAACAATTGAATTAAGATGTGGATTTAACGAAAAAAGAGATGGGTTTATTAATCCTTGTCAAGATATTATAGATGATAAATTACCAGACTATGTAAATAAGTTTGACGATAGAAAGTCAAATGATTATGTTCCGAGAAGATTTTATCCGATAGAGCCGTATGATCCAAATGCTGGAATATGTAAAATTATGTTAAGAGCAGATGATAATGGTGTTAAACAAATGTTTTCTGAAGATAATGAAGTATTTAGTGATGAAACCATTGTGGAATTTAGATATGATTTTGACAGAGATGACGGATGGAAATGGGTTCCATTAAAGGTTAGACATGATAAAACAAGTCAATATAGAAGAGGACAAAAGCAGTATGGCAATTCATTTAAAACAGCAAATGAAAATTGGAAATCAATACATCCTGCTGGAATTATTAGTGAAGACATGATACGAACAGGATTAAATATCCCGGATGTTATTGTTAGCGAAGATGTATATTATAATACTCCGGCTGGTAAATTAAAAACAGAGGCGATGAAGAATTTCCACAATTTGTATGTAAAAAAAATGTTAATTAAAAGTGTATCGAAACAAGGTGATACTTTAATAGATTATGCTTGCGGAAAGGCAGGTGATTTACCAAAATGGATAGCTTCAAGACTGTTATTTGTTTTTGGAGTTGATATATCAAAAGACAATTTGGAAAATAGATTAAATGGTGCTTGTGCGAGATATCTAAATTTAAGAAAACAAAATAAAATAATACCATATGCTTTATTTGTGAATGGTAATAGTGCGTATAATATAAAAAAGGGTGACGCGATGTTAAATGATAAGGCAAAAATGATTACATCTGCCGTTTTTGGTAATGGTCCTAAAGCAGCTGATCAAATTGGCAAAGGTGTAGCCAGGCAATATGGAGTGGCCGACGACGGATTTAATATTTCATCGTGTCAATTTGCTATTCATTATTTCTTTGAAAACCCAGACACTTTACAAGGGTTTTTAAGAAACATTGCGGAATGCACAAAAATAAACGGTTATTTTATAGGAACAGCTTATGATGGTAAGACAGTGTTTAATTTATTAAGAAAAACACCAACAGGTGATAGTATAAAAATTGTAGAAGACGGAAAGAAAATTTGGGAAATAACTAAAGGTTATATTTCTGATAAATTTGATGATGACTCAAGTAGTATAGGTTATAGAATTGATGTTTTTCAAGAGTCAATAAATCAGAATATAAAAGAGTATTTGGTGAATTTTGATTATTTAAATCGCGTTTTTGAAGCATATGGTTTTAAAATAATTGATAGAGATGAGGCACAGTCGATTGGATTGCCTGAAGGAACCGGATTGTTTGGTGAATTATTTAATAATATGTTAGAAGAAATACAGAGAAATAAATTTAAAGAAAAAGAGTATGATACAGCAGCTCAGATGACAGCTTATGAAAAGAAAATTTCATTTCTGAATAGGTATTTTGTTTATAAAAAAATAAGAGAGGTGAGCACAGAAAAAATTGAGCTTGAAATGTCGGAATATAATGAAGAAGAGGGAATACTTAGAGATGTAGAGGAAAGGGAAAAGGAGGTTGTAATTTCAAAAGAAGAACCCAAAAATAAAAAGCCAATAATTCGCAAATTAAGTAAAAAATTACAATTGGTTCCTGCTACAGAAGCAACTGATGAACTCCCGGCTCCTGTTGTGAAAGAAAAGAAGGTCAAGGAAAAGAAGGTCAAGGAAAAGGAGGAAAAAGAAAAGCCAAAAAAGGCAAAAAAATTATTAATAATTGAAGAAGATGAATAAACCTTTCAAAATAAATACTTAAACAAAAAACATAATATATAATAGTAATCAAATGAGTTATTATATATTACCAAAAATAATTAGTTCGATAATAGTTAATCCAAAAACGGATACAAATGAATGTCCGGTTTATATTTCACATAGTTTATATAATTTTTATAGTAATATAAAAGAACAAATAATAATAATGTGTTCAAAAGAGTTAGATTTAATAAATAGTGATTATGACGAATTAATTAAAATAGTAAATCCGTATGAGTATATTTTTTCAAAAGTTCCTGGTTCAAAATATTCCGTTAGCAAACTAAAGGCGAATACAATAATATTTTATGAATTATTAGAGATAATTACAACTCTTAATATTTTAGATTGTTTTAAAAATAAACCAATTAAATCATTACATATTAGTAAAGATTATATTGATTCAAATAGTTGTATAGATTTATTGCGTGAAAATTATACAAGTGATATTTTTTTTAATTTTACTCAAAATGATAAGGGTATGATAAAACAATTTTTTGATCAAAAATTTGATTTTATGTTTTTTGATATTAAGGAAACAAATATAAACTCCTATATAATTAATTTAATAGAAAATGTGATGTTAATAATGAGATTTCAAGTGATTGGTGGAAATAGTGTAATAAAAATCAATAATGTTTTTCATAAACCAATAATAGATTTATTATATATTTTAAGCTCGTTTTTTGATAAGGTATATATTATAAAACCAAACACGAGTAACATTACAACTTTTGAAAAATATATTGTATGTAAAAATTTTAATAATAACGAGACAAAGCTGGAATTATACAAGAGTAATTATCAAAAGTTAAATATTTTAATGGAAAATTTAACTTGTAATATTACATCAATATTAGATTTTGATATACCATATTATTTTATGAATAAAATAGATGAAATGAATATAATAATAGGCCAACAACAATTAGAATCGCTTGATCAAATAATTAATATTCTTAAAAATAAAAATAGGGATGATAAGATAGAAAATATTAAAAAATCTAATATACAAAAATCAGTTAGTTGGTGTGAAAAATTTAAAATCCCTTGTAATAAATTTTCGGAAAAGGTAAATATATTTTTACCTATTATAAAAATAAATGCGGATGAAGATGAAATAAATCCACTTTCAGATGCAGATGAAGATGAAGAGAATATAATTATTAATAATAACATTGATATAAATTTTGATATGTCTGATGAAAATAGTTCCAAAGATACGGATGTTTAAATATATAATTTATAAAACAACTTAAAGAAAAAAAAGAAAACAACTTAAGGAAAAAATTGATTTAAAATTTATCACATATATAGTAAATAAAATAACATGAGTTATAATTTGTCTCCATTTCAATTATATAAATCAAATAAACACGAGTTTTTAAATAAAGTATGTTCTGTATGTTTATGTACTTTATTTTATCCAGAAAAACCAGAAAATAATAAATTTATTAGCTGTTCACGACTGGATTGTAATCACATGTTTCATAATGATTGTATTCATAAATCAATGAACTATAATCATTTTAATTGTCCAGAATGTAGAACCCATATTACAAAAATTACAAATTTAGATAAGTCGTTGGAAATAGCCATACGAGATGACGCGTTTGATAATGGAAATATAGACCAGACTTTAAAGTTGGAATTTTCAAACACAATGGTAAAAATTGAAGATTATCCTTACCACAAAATAGTATTTGAACGTTGGCGAAATGAAAAATTAATTAAAGACAAATAGTTTACCTGTATGCAGCGCTTCCAGTTGTTGTATTATAAGTATTTGGCGATTGAGAAAAATGATTAGAACTAAATACTGCTGTAGGATAATAACGATAAGGACTTGGTTGAGAAGCAGGAAGCTGATACTGTGGTAAGGATTTATAATAACATAATTTTTTGTTTTGAAATTGAAATACAGTAGGAGTATTACATCCAGGCGCCTTATTTTTAGCATAGTTAATAAAATTATTACGATTATGTATTGTTGCTGAATTGGTTGTTATCGTGTCAACATTCAATTTTAACATTCTTGTAGAACTATCAACAGCTCCTTGAACAGCATATTGAGGATTATTGGGTTTATATACAGTAAGTTTGCAGCCATTTGGATTTGATGGTCCGGCAAAAGGCACACCCCAATAAGGATTATTAATAAATGAATTAAATTCAGCAAGAGCATTTACTTTTTGTTGTTCTGGTAAAGAATTCAAATAATTAAATAATGTGTCAAAATTATAGGCATTTACAAGCGACTCATAATATGTTACCTCTGCTTGGGTTAAAATACCCTTATTTAATAAAATATTCAATAATTTAATTATTAAAGCATCCTCAGTAGCATCATATATTTCAGCATTTGGATAACAATTCGCAACATATGTGTTTGTTTGAGCAAGAGCACTACCTGGTTTAGCAAGAGCTAATTCAGAAGTGGTAATTCCTGAATCTAATAAAGCCTGAGTGAGTTCAACAGAACGAAGTTGTTGGAAATTAAATGCCTTCTGTTCATATGTTTTACATCTGTTTTGTAAATATTGTTTGTGTGTTGTATAATAATTTTTTTTTAAATTTGTATTAGCATAAATAGCTCTTCTTTTAGCTTTGTATTCTTCATTACAGCATAATACCGGGTTCTCTACATTTGGTTCAGGATTTTCAGTCAAATAAGTATTATTTGGATAATATGAAGAAATTATACCAACACCTTCACACGTTTGGCAATCTTTTTGCAAATCATTAAAATTGCCACTTGCGTCAAGTGTGTTTTGTTTAATAATATAACTACCAGGATTATCAAGCATCTCATTAAGCAAACCTCGACCACCGGCTCCTCCTCCTAATGAGCCACCTTTACTTGAAGCTACAAATCTATTCATATTATAATTAATTAACCCGGCTTCATTAATACTAATATTTATAGCATTATTATGAGGATCTTTACCCGTTAAATTATTTGCTACTATTGGTTCAACAGGAATAACTCTACCCTTTCTAAAATGTTTGATTGGTCTTGCTAATCCAAACCCTGTTTGAAATACGTTACCTGGATCATTATTTGTTAAAGGTCTAATATGTCCAGGAGCCGTTCCAACAGGATTGCTTCCAAGACCCACTCCTTTCCAGGGTAAATATTGTTTATTGAAATATGTACTTTTATGATTATATCCTGATGCTGGCATTACTCTCATTCCTTGTGGATAATAAGCTGTTGACATTTATATTATTATTAAAGAAAATAAAAGTAATATTATATTATATTAATGTTAACCTTGGTAAACCTTTTGATATTATTTTTTATTATATTAATTATTTATCAAATATTTTTAGCATATTTTGGCAAGAGCATTGTAGAGGGTTTAACAAATGATAATAAACCAGATAATACGGAATATCAGCCATACGATTCTAATGATCCTTTAATTTTAGGTAAACAAAACGCCGGTAATATTATTGTAATAAAAAAAGAATTAGATGGATTAATTGGATTAAATCAACAAGTTCAAGATTTAAGTGGTAATGTTACTATTTTACAAAATCAAGTAAATAGTTTAGTTGAAGCGCAACAACAATATGCAAGTCAAGTGGCAGGTGGAACACCTCCTGATATTACAGGAACTGACGCAACTACTAATGACGATGAAGAACAAGATATAACAAATAGCATGTAATAATTAAATTTAATTTAATCATAATAATTAATTTTAATAAAAAAATATATTTATATAAATTAAGTATAATGTCTAATTTATTTCAAGAAGTATTACAAGATGCACAAGGTGTTCAAGAAAAATTATTAGGACCATCATATCCTTATTATAAAAAAATTAAAACTCCTTCTGAAATTGGTATGAGTGATAAAGGAACACTTCAACAAATGGCAAAAAATATTGATGGGTTGCGTAAATATATTGGTGTTTTATCATCTGGAAATAGTGGTGCATCTGTAACAGGTAAACCTTTAGGAAATCAGTTTTTTTTACAAACTGGTGGTAAATGTGTTGATAAATCAAACCCTGATAATTCAAAAAATCAGGTCGACAGGTATATTTATGTTAATAACATTCCGCTTGGAAATATTCCATTTATATCAGGTGGACTGGGTGTAAATTTTTCAGAATTTAAAGGGTTAATACCTGGAGCAATGGGAAATTTAAATGTTTTAAACCCATTTGGTATTATGCAAGCTTTTTTAGCGGGTTCTACTCCTGAGTGCCAAGAAATTACCTTAAAAACAGTTGATGTTAATGATAATGTATCAAGCGAAACACATTTTGTAACGACTGTAGACATTCAAAATATGGATCCTTGTGTTTTTCCTAAAAAAAAAAATCCTGTAACTGGTGACAGGTGTAGAGAAACTTTTCAAACAGGTGTTTCGGCAAATGCGTCAGCTGTAGAAATGCCGGATGATGCTGTTGCACAATTATATTTTGCTGGGTTAGCATTTCTTGGCATATATATTTTACATCGTTTTATGGAAAAATCTCGTTAAAAGTTTTATATATTAAAATAATAAAATAATAAAATAATATATTATGTCATTTGGAAAATACACATATGGAACCCCGAATGTATTCTGGGGAAATGATAACGCTAAATTAGTAATAGGAAATTTTTGTTCTATAGGAGAAAATGTTAACATATATTTAGGAGGTAATCCTATGAAGGATTGGGTTACAAAATATCCATTTGGAACTACCAATAAAGATATTTTTAATCTTTTTAATATCGATGAAAACACATATCTATCGACAAAAGGAGATGTAATTATCGGTAATGATGTATGGATTGGGGATAATGTAACAATTCTTTCAGGTGTTAATATTGGAGATGGTGTTGTAATAGCAAATAATAGTCATGTTGTAAAAAACGTAGAACCATATAGTTTAATAGGAGGAAATCCAGCACAATTAATTAAATACAGATTTACACAAGAGCAAATAGAAAAATTATTAGAAATTAAATGGTGGGATTGGGAAGACACCAAAATAAATACATTTACACCTATGTTGTGTAATATTAATATTGATGAATTTATAAAATCAGCATTATAAATTAATAATATACTGCATTAATAATATAAAAATTATAATTTATATTATTATTAAATAATGTCATCTGAGGTTGCATTTTATGAACTTGCATTTCCTGATGGGTTATATCAATATGTATATAATATGTGTTACTTACATTCAATTAATATTTATGCTGCGATGTATTATGGTCATACAATTGGCGGAACTATGGGAATATTATTGTGTTTTAGTTCATTTAATTATTGGAGATATCCTTTATTAATTTCAAAACGTCGCACATTTGATATAATTGTAGCAAATATTGCCGTTCCTTACCATATTTATATATCTTTTTATACAAAAAATAAAATGCTTTGTTCCGGAACAACAATTCTTGGTTCTGTTATGTTTCCAATTAGCATTTTATTTCATAAACATAAATACTACAAAATAGCTACTCTTTGTCATTGTTTATTACATTTATTTGTAATTTTAGGAGCTACATTCACATATAGAGATTATTATTTACAAAATAATTAATATTTATAATTATTTTATTTAACGTTTATTATTTTTACGACGCCTTGTTTTCCCACCAACCCAAGTTTGTGCTCTAACTGTTTTAATATCAAAAACTGGTGAGGCGCTTGATGCTAAATTAGTCTGTGACATACTTGGTGAATAACTTCCTCCGCGTTTAACAGATCGTTTTCTTTTTTTTCCGCCAACATTACTAGGACCCATAGTAGGAGGAGAAGGAGGAGGAGGAGGAGGAGAAGGAGGAATATAAGTCGTATTATATTTTGATTTATCACCCCAACCAGAAGTCCATCCTGACCATTTATCACTCAATCCTGAAGTTAATCCGGTCCATTTATCACTCAATCCTGAAGTTAATCCGGTCCATTTATCACCCCATCCGCTTGTATCTACGCCAAGAAAACCTCCTCTCATTTTTTTTTGTCTATTATTTTTAGTTCTATTATTTTTAGTCATATTTATATTATAATATAAGAAAATTATAATATAATTATTATATTTTAAGCCTTAATATAATTTGTATATGTATAAAAAGCTGCTAAAGCGCCTAAAATTTCAACAATAATATATGGCATCACATCAGATTTGGCTAATTTACCAGCACTGTAGAGAGAAATAACAACAGCAGGATTAAACGCACCAGATGAAATGGGTCCACCCAATAAAACTCCGACGGCTAATGCAGCACCAATCGCAAGCCAATTACCCGTAGCCAATATTACAAACATAAGAAACATAGTTCCTAAAAACTCGACTAAATATTTGTTTATCATTATAATAATTATCTATATAAAAATCCTATTAATTTTATATTTTTTATAAAATTAATTTATATATGTTTAATTGTAAACAAGTCTACCATCTATAATAGCAAAAGGACCAAAGGCAGCGTCTCTGATATATTGTAAAGCAGCGGGTTTGCCAATTGTGTTACTCAGAAAAGCATATATTCTACCAGATGAACCAATTTTTGTGCGAGGACTACTGATTAGAGTAGAACCTACAACGCGACCGTAACTACCTAAACCATAAGTTGGCGTTAAAGAAGGGAATGCGTAACGAGGACCGGACATTATTATAAATATACTAAAGATTATATTTTATAAAATTTTAATAATTTTGTCTAACAATAGCACCCCAAGCGCAAACTTGTCCATTTGATAAACTTATATTTTGAATAGCTCCTTTCTTTTTTGGAGCAGTACAACCGCCTGAACGCGCTCTTCTTAAACTACTTCTTGTGCTACTTGGCATATAGTTTTTAGTCGATATAGGAGCCGAATTTGGCAGAGCAACCTTATATCCACTCTGACCAACAGCGTTTGCTTTAAGGATGTTAATATATAAAGCGCCGTCAATAGGAGGAATATAATTTGTATGAGATGATACAGGAACTTGTCTCTGGGATGAATTAATAACATATGCCAAAGGTGATGATTGTTTACCTAAAGCTATTTGTTGTTGCAATGCTTGATTGTTGACAGAAGTTCTTAAATAATGGTGTCTGGCATTTGTATTCATATCCGCGTAAACGGGTTCTTGAGATGGGTAAAATTGAGGAGGTGTTGGTCTAATTCCAACCAATGTTCCGTAACTATGATACGGGATTTGACAAGGAGTTTGATTTGTGCTTAATGGTCCAGTAATTGGCGCATTTACATAATTATTATAGGACATAGAACCAATATTTGTAGATACGGCGTATGGAGTTGTCATTTATATATATATATCCACTTTTAAAAAAATATACTTTTAAAAAAAGTATAGCAAAAAATAAATATATTTTATTAAAATATACTTTTTTAAAAGGTCTATTTTTTATTAACATAATTTGGATTGCCGCAAAAGAGACAGTTTTGGACTGGTGGTTGAATAACATTGTTATATTTATTACACTTTGAACATTTGAAAATATTAATAAGATTTGAAATGCTTATATTATTAATATGCTGGTTTGGTATCGTAGTATTCACTTGCCTATCAGGTTTTTTCTTCATATAATGTTCTTTTAAAAAAATCCACTTTAAAAAAAGTGGAGCAAAATTACTTATTAGAAAAATAGATTTGGATCAACTTTTTCTAAAGGTTGAAAAGGTTGAGATTTAGTATCGTCTAATAGCTCTCTGAGCAGATTGACTTGATTTATAATCATCACCACCATATGACAAATCATTGTAATTCTTATTAACAGCACGCTGCTTCAAGTATGTAGTGTAATCAGAACTATCATAAACATATTTAACGTTACAAGCCGCGGCAGGAATATTATTAATTAATTGAAGACTATTGTAAGCAGCAGATGGCACACAAGTTGATTGAATAGCACCAAAACGTTGTCTTAAACCTTTAAGACCAGGTCTACTTTGAAATGATTGACAACTTCCACCACAAGAATAATTCTCACGACTCAAAAGGTCACCTGCGTTGTTAACAGCTCGAAAAGGAGTTGTAATTGATTTTGTCAAATTATTACGCCTTAATTGACTTGGGTAAGTTGTATTCCAAGCCTCCTTCAATGTAAAACGAATTTGCTCATATTCAGGATACCTTTTATCAACATTTTGTGTTTGTTGAGGCATCCAACCTTTAATAGCACCTCCTGGACTTGTAATACTTCTTGCAAAAATACTAAAGCCACCGCTTCCACTAATTGGGTTACTATATCCTACAGACATTTTATATATTACAATAATATAAAATAAAATTCTAATAAATTACTAAAATTAAAAATATTTACAAAATATATAATGTTTGACTTTTTGATGTTAATCAGCGCAATAATTTTAATCTCAATAGACTTTGTTTATTTAAATGTAATGAAGGGATATTTTGCAGAACAAATTAAAAAGGTTCAAGGCACTCCTGTAAAAGTTAATTATTTAGGTACAGCTATTTGCTATATATTTTTAATAACTGGTTTAAATTATTTTATTATTAAACCAAATCGAAGCATTAACGAGGCATTTTTACTTGGTTTAGTGATATACGGTGTTTATGAAACAACAAATTATGCTTTATTTAGCAACTGGTCCTTATTCTCTGTATTTATCGATACATTATGGGGTGGTTTATTATTTGCCAGTACCACTTTCATTGTAAACAAATTACGATATATATTTTAAATAAAGCTAAATATTTATAATAATATTATTAGTTGATGTCCAAATGAAGATATAAAATGAAGTAAACAGTGATAATTATTAGATACACATTTTTTTGGATGGAAGCAACCATGCTTTGTAAAATATCCAACAATATATAAAATTATAGTTGATAAAAAAGAAATAATTATTAATGACAACATAAAATAATCTATGTTATTTTTATTATACAATATATATCCTCCATATGTAATAACAAAAAATATACTGATTTTGTCTAATATATTTGTAAAAATAGTATAATGAGAATGATGTATAAGCGATGTTATTGTAAGCATGAAGAAAATAAAAGAATATATATAATATTTTTTATAAAATGCTGTAATTATATTTGTAATGAAAAAAAATGACGAATAAAATAATATATTTTCTTCCACAATTATTGCTTTACTTGGGTCTCCCATTTCTTTTTTAAGTTTGTGTTGTTTTTGTTTTTTCTTTTTTTTTATTTTTTTTTCCATAATAAATAATTATAATTTATAGTTATCTATTATTTTATTGTTTTAAACTTAATTTTCTGTCATTAAACGAGGAGCAATATTCATTGTATTTAACTCTTGGAACAAAAGTTTACAAGAATATGGAATTTCTACATAGGCAAAGTCTACTCGATTATCACAAACTCTACAATGATGAATATGTAGCTGATCATTGTATGAAGCAATAAGACCGCATTTTTTACAAATATACACTGAATATTTATCAGATGCATCATACATTCTTCCTCTGGTAAATCTCGCAGCTCCATGAGAAACCATACAATCTCTTTCCATTTCACCAAATCTTAGACCACCATCTCTACTACGACCTTCAGCCGGCTGTCTGGTTAAATTAACCATCGGACCAATAGAACGACTATGCGTTTTATCATTAACCATGTGTTTTAATCTTTGATAAAATACCGGTCCCATAAATACGCTACATTCATGCTGTTCTCCTGTTAAACCATTATACATTAATTCGTTACCATTAGACTCATACCCTAATTTTAACAATTCCTTACAAATATCTTTTAAATCAAATTCACCAAACGATGTTCCGTCACCAAATAATCCAAGCTCAAGTAAAACCTTGCCCAATACAGTTTCTTTTAGTTGTCCAATAGTCATACGAGACGGAATTGCGTGTGGATTAATAATAATATCTGGTTTAATTCCATCTTTAGTAAAAGGCATGTCGCACTCTGGAATAATATTTCCGACAGTTCCTTTCTGACCATGTCTCGAGCTAAATTTATCACCAATTACCGGTTTTCTAACAGTTCGAAGTCTTACTTTTGCGAAATTATATCCTTCGCCATTTCTATCAATGTAATTTTTATCAATATATGTTTCTTCAGTAGTTTTAATCTTTCTACTTTGGTCTTCAAACTTAATAACCTTAGTATGATCATTTCTATTTTCCTTTATAGGCGTAATTTTTGAAATGATAATATCATTATTTTCAACAATAGTATTTTCAGGTATAACACCCTTCGAATTTACCTTATTATAATTACCAAATTTCATTCCTTTGGTCTTGCTTGCGTCTGGTTTACATCTAATTTCCTCATCACCGTTAATCTTTTGTTTGTCCTCATCTTTTTCAGTATGATAAACAGTTACTAAAGCCATACCTCGATCAATTGACCCTTGATTAATCAACAACGAATCCTCTTGATTGTAACCAGTATGTGTCATAATAGCAACTATAACATTTGTTCCAGATGGAATTTTATTAAGTTGTATCATATTCATAATACGAGTATCCACTAAAGGTCTTGTAGGATAATTAAGAACATAAGCTGTTTTATCCATTCGATTTTCATAATTTGTTACATAAACACCCATTGCTTGCTTACCTTGAGCACACTGATATGTGTTTCTTGGTGACTGATTATGCTCTGGAAATGGAATACACGATGCTAAAATTCCGAAAATAGTTGAAGGATGAATTTCACAATGTGTATATTTATAAATATTATCATCCTTTTTAATGATGTCCTTTGGTTTTGTAGCAATCATAGACCAACTTTGTTCTTCAGGATCAATATATTCTAAAACGGACTCGTCAATTTTACTACTGGTCAACAAATTATCCCAATTAAGCTCTGATTTTTTTAATTTATCAATTATGTCATCATTTAATACAATATTACGGTCTTTAACTCTTAATAGTGGCCTTGATAATCTTCCACTGTCGTTACAAACACGAATTTCTTTCATTTTATAATCAAACACAATTGATGTGTAAATATTAATAATACCCTTATATTTTTTATCTTTCAACATCAAATATAATTCTTGAGGATTTTCAGTAATTCCTACCCAAGAACCATTAATAAATACCTTTACTTTATTATACATACCAACCGATGTTAGGTTTTCATCATCAATTTTAATAATATTTGGAATTATATATTCATACAATGGAATTGAATTAGAATAAATTGTTACATGAGCCATATAACTTAAATTTTTAACAATACCTACCGATTGACCCTCTGGAGTTTCCGCTGGACATAAGAAACCCCAACAAGTATTGTGTAACTTACGAGGAGGAATTAACTTACCACTTTTATCAGTTGGTGTCGAAATTCTTCGCGCATGACTTAAACTTGAAACATATGTTAATCTATTCAAAACTTGAGCTACACCAACCTTGTTAGAATTTGTATGTTTGATACCAAAATCACCAGTCGATAATGCTCTCTTAATTCCATTTTCTATTGTTGTAGACTTTATAATTTTATAAATGTTTGTCAAATTTATAATACTTTCGTAATCATCAGTAGATTTCCAAGAACCCGTATTGATTTCTCTTATAATTTGTTTTTCCATATCTTTTACAAGTTTATTGAAATAATTTCTAAAAAGATTATTTAAAAGAGTTCCGGTTAGGTCTACGCGTTTATTTAAATAAGAATCACGGTCATCTTGTTTAATAATTTCAAAAGAAGCCATCAATAACTTATTTGTCATGTAGCCAAGGAAATAAATTTTTTGAACTGCAGTATGACAATGTGGAAACAAATCATTCGTTAAAATATCCATGGTAAATTCCAGCTTCTTTTTTGCTCCGGTTTCCTTGTCCATATTAATAGGCGTAAACATAGCAAAACTGGTAATATATTTAATACACTCTTCTTGCGTTAAATGTTTATTTGCGTCAATAATAGAAGCTTGTAAAGCCTCCAACATTTTTTTGTTTTTTTCTTCGTCAATATCCAATAATATTTTTTCACAAATATCCTTATCCGAAATTACACCTAATGCTCTGAATACAATAAATAAAGCTATCGGTTGTTTAATACGTGGCATCTGAAGATACATAGAATTGCCAAAACCATTATTTTTAGAACTAATCATCATATTGATTTGCTTTGGCGAAATACATTTAAAATCAGGAACTGATTTAATTTCAGCCATCCAAGTATACTTAGTATTATTTTTCGACACATTAAAACAATATACTCGATTTTCGGCAGCACGCTCTTGACCCAAAACTGTCTTCTCAGAACCATTAATAATAAAATATCCTCCTGCGTCAAATTTACATTCTCCGGTTAACGTATTTTCAAAATGTTTATATTGATTTAACACGCAAATATTAGATTTTAACATAATAGGCATTTTACCAATATGAACTTTTGGTATAGATTTATAAAAGGTCTGAGTATTTTCTAAATTAGTTCCATTTCTTACAACATATTTGATATTAATATCAACTGTCATAGCAGACGCATACGTAAAATTTCTTAGCCTTGCTTCTTGAGGAAACATCAGTTTTATTGCGCCATTATTTTCATGAATTTGCGGTCTATAAATACTAAAATTTTCAAATGTAATAAATACCTCTAATGAGTGCTTTTTTGATACGGGGTCAAAATCCTGTTCTGAGCATATATGAACAGGATTAAACATTTCTATCGTTTTAATAATTTGGTACCCAACAAAATTATTATACGATTCCAATTGATGTCGAACTAATCTCTCCAAATGTTGTCCTTTAAAATATGTTTCAATAATATTCCAAGGAGTTTCTATATATTGATCATTTTCGATATCGAAAACATTATTGTTATTATTTGCCGAAGTCATTTTAGCTTTGTCTTTACTGTTATTTATATTCATAATTGTGTCGGTTATTTTATATTTCAATTTATTTTTAAATTGTTTTAATAATATAATCTAATTTTGTGATTGTTTTATATTATGATAATAGATTTACTAATTTTAAAATTACTTATTTTGCATATATACCATTTATAATATTATAACTAATTTAATAAAATATTTAAAAATAAAGATATAAATGAAAATAACGATACAATATAAAATGCTTAAAAGAAATAAAATAGACCCAAATAGAATTTATAATTATAATAAATTTTTATTAACTATGGACAAAAAATCTGATATAATTAACCCTGATACAATTAACGCTGATACAATTAACGCTGATATAAATATTAACCCTGATACAAAAACAAACGATGAAAAAGCCATAAAGGCTAATATTGATAAAATTATTGACACTATATCAGATAATTATAACAAAAATGAAATCAACACACCAGCTTTTACAGGTCAAACTACAAGTGATTTTTTAATGTCTCAGATGGACATTGACGATCCAAATGAATATAATGAAAAAATAAATAGGTTGTTTAAAATACAAAAACTACAAAAAATAATAAATAAATACACCGTTAAAACTCATGATAATGTAGACAAAATTAATATTATAAAAGAAACAATTAATATCGAGGAAGAAATTAATAATATTGATGACATTATTAAGCTTACAGAAAAATATAAGTTAGACCCTGAAATCAAATATAATATTAACATGAAAGCATTACATAATATTAAAGAACCTCTGCAAGAATTAAATAATATGATCGGAATGTCTGATTTGAAAAATAATATAGTTGATCAAATTTTGTATTTTGCCCAAGATTTACATAAAAATAAAAATACATCCGGCGACTTTATGCACACAGTAATTTATGGACCTCCTGGAACCGGTAAAACCGAAATTGCAAAATTGATGGGCAAAATATACAGCAAAATTGGTATTCTAAGTAAAGGAACTTTCAAAAAAGTCACAAGAAGTGATTTAATAGCTGGATATTTAGGACAAACCGCATTAAAAACTCGGGATGTTATCAAAGAAGCATTAGGTGGTGTTCTTTTTATTGACGAGGCCTATGCTTTAGGCAATTCTGATAAAAAAGATAGTTTTTCCAAAGAATGTATTGATACATTATGTGAAGCATTAAGTGATAACAAAGAAAATTTAATGGTTATCATTGCTGGATATGAAACTGAATTAAAAGATTGTTTTTTCAATTATAATCAAGGATTAGACTCCAGATTCACTTGGCGTTTTAAAACAGACAATTATAAAGCTGAAGACTTGTATAATATATTTAAAAAAAAAGTAACGGATATTGGTTGGGAATTACACGAAGATTCAAAAATAACATCGGAATTTTTTAAAAAAAACTACGATTATTTAAAATTCTTTGGAAGAGATATTGAAACAGTTTTAGCAAAAACAAAAATTGCTCATAGTAAACGTGTTTTTTGTAAACCAGAAAATGAAAAGAAAAAAATAACTATTAAAGATTTAGAAAATGGTTTCAAATTATACTTGAAAAATGATGACATTAAAAACAGAAAAGACACCGATTTTTTGAAAAAACAAATATATAGTTCACTTTATTCTTAATGTGTTTTTTATACAAATAGTTTTTTGTTTGTTATTATAATACAAAATGTCATATAAAAAAATAGATATTAATCCTGATTTGTTTAGTATTGGAGGAAAACCAAAAAAAAAACGAGAAAAAACGCAAAAAAAAGCACCATTAATATCACCTAATGTTTTGAAAAATAAGTTATTAAAAAGAATTAAAGAACATAAAAATAAAGAAACCGAAAATTTAGTAAATAATAAAACAAAACTACCAGACCCACAGGAAAATAAACCTAATAAAAATACAAATCCTAATTTGGTTGATTTAGGAAGCTATACCGATGAATTTACAGATTCGTTAAATTATTTACAAACATTAGCAACGCAAAAAAAAGATAATGAAAATAAAAATAAACTTGAAAAAAAAACTCTTAAAAATCATCAATCGATTTTATCAAATACTAATCTATTAATACCTCCTATTGTTAATATTGATTTACCCGATGAATTAAAAGAACCTTTAATATCTGTAAATACATCTAATTTAAATTTTAATAATCAATCGCCTATTTCATTAAAAACTGTAAATGATAGTATTCCTTATGGATGTTTAAAAAATGGTAGCAAACCTACTTATAGAACATGGAATAAAACACAAAAATATATAGTTGATCCTAACCCTAAATTAACTATAGTTGATACAAATTTAAATAAAAATAATATTGAAAGAGAGAATAGATTAAATATTTTAAAAAATAAAATTAAAGAAAAAGAATTATTACAACAAACTTTACATAATAATAATAATAATAATAATATTGTTATTACAACTGATGTTCCAAATGTTGTTCCAAATGTTGTTCCTATTATTAATGAATTGTCTACCATGAATACGAATGCTAATGATAACATTGTTTTTGAAAATATAACAATGCCAAACGCAGAAGACAATATTATGATTGCTACAGAAACTAACTCAGAAATTATTCCAACTAAAAAATTTATTAAAAAAACAATTCGTAAAAAATATACACTTGGAAAATCCAAAATCAAAAAATCTATAGGTGTTTTAATAAAAGATAGAGGAACCAGAAAAAAAGTTTTAACGGCACAGAGAGAGCTTAAGAAAAAATCAATTAATGATATAAAATCTTATTTAAGAGATCATAATTTAATTAAAATAGGAACGAATGCTCCAAATGATGTTATTCGAAAATTATACGAATCCTCTATGTTAGCTGGTGAAATAACCAATAGTAACACGGAAATTCTATTACATAATTTAATGAAGGATGATAAAGAATTATAAATAATTTAAATATTAATATATTTTAATATGGAAACCACAAAAAACGAATTATCTCCTTATGATAAAAATTTTTTTTTAAGACTTGGTATTTATTTAGATATTCCAATATACTATTATGGCAGCATTCAAAGATCTGATTATTTTCAAAATTCAAGTGACATTGATGTTGATTTATTCGCTGATAATGAGTCAAGTATAATGATAAAACTACAAAATTTTTTAGGTGTCGAAAAATATAAATTTAAAAAATTTGTCTATAGACTACATAGATCAAATAAAATAATTTATGGTCATAAAGTTAAATATGAAGATCCAGATAATAATTTTTTTACAGAAATATCAATTTATAATGAAAAACACAAGGAGTTTGTTTTGTTAGAACATAATTCAAAAGCTATATTACCATTTTATGTATCATTCCTGTTAATAATTTTAAAATGTTTGTATTATAAATTAAATATTTTACCCGAAGAAACATATACATACTTTAAAAGAATAATTATGAATTATATGGTTGAAGGAGAAAACGTTGAATTTATTACCACAGATATACCAAGAAGTAAAGATTAATATTCAGCTTAGTTTTTATAAATATATTGTTTAAAATATTTATAAAAATTTAATTAAAGAGAGAAATATATATTAATATAATGGCACTCATTAAAGAATATTTTGAATTAACAAAAAAATATCAGGATGAATATGGTGAAAATACAATACTATTGATGCAAGTAGGTTCATTTTTTGAAGTTTATGGCATTTTTAGTGAAACTGATGAAGTTATTTCTGGAAGTAAAATTGTCGACTTCTCTCAAATATGTGAATTAAACATTGTAGAAAAAAATACTTGTGTTGGAAAAGACAATGTAATGATGGCCGGTTTCAAAGATATTCAAATTGAAAAATATATTAAAAAAATACAAGACGCCGGCTTTACAGCAGTAGTTTATTCTCAAGATGAAGCAGCAAAAAATACAACTCGAAGCTTATCTGGTATTTTCTCTCCAGGAACATATTTTCATACTGATTCACAAAATTTAACTAACTCCATTACTTGTATTTGGATTGACTTAGTAGAAAACAAAATATTAATGAAGGGTAAATTTGTTGTAGTCGGAATTGCTAATATTGATATTTATACAGGGAAAACAAATATTTTTCAATTTAAAGAAACTTATATTAATAATCCCACCACATATGATGAATTAGAACGTTTTATTTCTATTTATAATCCCAGTGAAACTATTTTAATTTCAAATTTACCAGGTGAAAACGAAATTGACTTTGTTATTAGTTATGCTGGAATTACCAGCAGCTTAATTCACAAAATAAATATTACTAATGATAATAGTGTTAAAATGACAAGGGTTAAAAACTGTGAAAAACAACCCTATCAAAAGGAAATCCTATCTAAATTTTACAATTTTAACAATTTTGATGTATTTGTTCAAAATTTTTATGAAAACAATATCGCTACTCAAGCCTTTTGCTTCTTACTGGATTTTGTTTATCAACATAACCCTCATCTTATAAATAAAATTTCTGAACCTATTTTTGAAAATTGCTCTACAAGACTTTCATTAGCTAATCATTCACTTAAACAATTAAACATAATAAATGACGGCAACATAAAGTCCGGCAAACATTCTTGTGTTTCTGAATTGTTAAATGATTGTCTCACTCCTATGGGAAAAAGAAAGTTTTTAAATAATATTTTAAATCCTGTATGCGACAACAAATTCTTACAAAGAGAATATGATATTACTGAATATTTTCTCTCTAAGTATACAACTTATAGTAGTTTTTTAAAGATAAGTCTTACTACAATCAAAGATATTTCCAAATGTGAGAGACAAATATTTTTAAAAAAAATTTCTCCTAAAACATTTTACACCTTATACAATAATATTTTGACAATAAAAAAAATATTTGAAAAAATAGAAGTTGATAATACAATTATAGAATATTTAACTATTTTTGAACCAAATATTTTAAATATTAAATCCTATTGTGATGAGTTGTCTAATTTTATTAATAGCAATATTAATTTATCTATGGTTGTTTATTTAGATCAGTTACAAAATTTTGAAACCAACTTTATTGAAACTGGAATTGATGAGGAATTGGATAAAAAAACATTAACATTAAAAGAGTCTGAACTAAAATTAAACGCAATTGCCGAATATTTAAGTTCACTGATTGAACATAAAGAAAAAAAAACAGGCAAAACTACTGATTACGTCAAAATACATGAAACCGAAAAAAATAACTTTAGCTTATTATCAACCAGCAGAAGATGCAAATTATTACAAGATGCTCTTCCTAATGAGGTAACCACTGTTTCATTAAAATATGACGCAGCATTTAATAAAAAATTTGACTTTAAAATTTCAAAAAAACAATTTGATTACGAAAAACAAAGCGCATCAAACAACTCTATTGTTGATGAACAAATAAATACCCTTTGTAAAAATATTTCTTGTATTAAAGTCACATTAAAAGATCTAATTACATTGGTTTACAACAAATTTGTGGTTAATTTTGAACAACATAAATCTAAATTAGAAAGCATTATTAATTTTGTAACTCTTATAGACATTTTATATACAAAATCTTCAATAGCAAAAAAATATAATTATTGTAAACCCAATATTGTGAATTCGGATAAATCATTTGTCGATGCTAAAAAACTAAGACATTGTTTAATTGAAAGATTTCAATCCAATGAATTATATGTAACTAATGATATTTTTCTCGGTAACAATAATACTGATGGAATTCTACTTTATGGAACTAATGCTGTCGGCAAAACTACAATCATTCGAGCATTAGGAATATCCATTATTATGGCTCAAGCTGGATTATTTGTCCCTTGTTCCGAGTTTAATTATATGCCTTATAAATACATTTTTACACGTATTATCGGCAACGACAATATATTTAAAGGACTTTCAACATTTGCCGTTGAAATGTCGGAACTTCGCACCATATTACGTCTCAGCGATGAAAATAGTTTAATACTTGGCGACGAATTATGCTCAGGAACAGAAACTCAAAGTGCTATAAGTATTTTTGTGGCTGGAATTCAGAAACTACATAAATGTAGAAGCAGTTTTATTTTTGCAACGCATCTACATGAAATTGTTGACTATGATGAAATTAATTCTTTGACAAGTGTTAAATTAAAACATATGTCAGTTATTTATGATAAGGAAAAAGACCTATTAGTTTATGATCGTAAACTTAAAGATGGTCCTGGAAATAATATGTATGGACTTGAGGTTTGTAAATCTTTAAATTTACCATATGACTTTTTAGAGGCGGCATATGAAATTCGGATGAAATATCACCCTGAAGGAGCCAGTATTCTTTCTCTAAAAACTTCAAGATATAATTCTAAAAAAATTGTAGGGGTTTGTGAAAAATGTGGGAAAAATATGGGCACTGAAGTGCATCATTTACAACACCAAAATGATGCTAATAATGATGGAATTATTCAAAATGAAGATTTTGTCTTTCATAAAAATAAAATAGCTAATTTAATGACTTTGTGCGAAACCTGTCATAATGATTTTCATAAAAAAACTGTAAAACATAAACGTGTAAAAACTACAAAAGGAATACAAATACAAGAAATTTAATGGCGACGTGTTTTATTTTTTTTCATTTTATATTTATTTTTTGATTTTATATTTTTTTTTGTTCTTCTTTTTCCACCAGACAACTCTGCTGGATCAAACTTGTTTGAAGGACAATCCAGTTTGGGCATATCTTGTGTGACATCTTTAAAAAGATTTAAGATTGTTTTACCCTTTAAAGGAGCTAAATCACCTGTTAATGGCGGAAATATTAACAAATTGTCCATTAAAATTTTAAAAACACTGTTTGTCATTTTTATATCTTCGGCAACCTCGCCACCAATTTTTAGATTTTTGTTAAGTTTATTTTTTATATTTGAAAAAAAACTACCATCTCCAGCTGATTGAACACTTGTCATATCTTTCATATCCGTTCCTTCCATCATTATATCTTTCATCGCTGTATCGTCCGGTTTTTCTTTACTTAAATCTTCTTCAATCATTTTATCCAATTCATTTGCATCTCCACCTCTTGCTTCATTAACATTAAAAAATATTGCCCGTATTCCATCACTTGACCCTATAATTACTCTACACACAGTCGATCCTAACGTTGTTCTTGTTATTTCTCTTTGAACACCTATACCTTTTAAAAAATTTCCTATATCAACAGCACCCAAATATTTAATATATAAATACATCGTATGAGACAAAGGATTTGGTATATTAATTCTTAATTTTGTATTTTTACAATTTAATTTTCCATCATAATTCACCTTATATAAGTTGATCTTTTTATCATTATTCATTGTTAGATTAGGCCTAAATTGTAATAGATCATTACAATCTTCTGAAATGTCTTGACGCATATTACTATTATCAGAACAAGGATGTTGAAAACCCTCTGTAAATCCTACTACTGATTTTGCTGGAAGACCTGTAATTGGATCACCTCTCGTAGTTATTCTTAAATAAAATATTTTTCCTTTTTCACAAAATTTACAAAAATTTGCGGCAACTTTGGGACTCATACAACGCGGAGAACCTAAACTAATACAAATTATTTTATCAGATAACACATCATATGGAGCATTATTATATGGAGGTGTTTTTTTTATTCCCATCCATAAATAAGAAAAATTAGAACACATTGCTCCACCAAGTGAATGACCAGTTGTAAAAATAGTTACAGGTTTTTCTTTCGTAGCATTCAAAAAATTTGTAGCTAAATAGGTAATAGATTCAATTATAGTGTGTATCATTTCTACAGTTGGTTTAAAAATTCCATATAAAAATTTTTCATCCTTGCAAACAGTTAACGGAACTAATGAATGCGGTTTACTATATAATGCGGCTGTTTTAGCACTATATGTTCCTCTAAAAATAACAAAAATAGTATTTGACATTCTTTTATCAGCTACAATATAAATTTCACCATAATTTGACCACGCAATTGAAATATATTTAACTTCGTTTTCTCCTGGTGGTAATAAAGGAGCTTTCAATTCTGTAAGTTTTACAATATTTGTTTCTCCTTGTAGTTCTTTATTAATTATATTTATATTTTGCGGCATATTTAGTCCTACATAATCAATATTATAATTAGTGCTGTTTTGAAGAACATAACCCTTAAACGGTCCTTCTTTTAGCTGATGCGTCTGGATGTCATATAAATCAAAACATGTCATATCATCCTTTAAATTTTTAAGATCTTGTGTTCCGATAACAGTATCTATTTGTTTCAATATATTTACTGGAATAACTGGACCCATAATACTACTGTAATTAGTTAAAAATTTATTATCATTAAAATAAGCTAATCTGGATAGTGTTGATGATAAAAAAGCTACAAAATTTGTATCACCATATTTTAATTCTACACTTCTATTGAACATATAAATAGTATATATTTTTTTATATGTTAAAATTCTTTATTTACGACTTTTACGATTACGTTTTGAACGTCTATTTTTTGCCATAGCAGATACACCCTTGGCTACACTTTTTACACCTTTAGCTCCTAAATTAAACCCAGTTGCCATAGTTGTATAAACTTTTGCGGCACCTTTCTCAACAATAGGAGCTGCCTTAGTAGCTACCACTTTAGCAGCCCTTCCAATACTTTTTAATCCTGATGCTACAACAGGAATAGCCTTTTTAGAAGAAATTGTTAATTTTTTTAAAAAAGCAAGACCTTTACCATTTTTACGCGTTTTTGACATTATAAATTATACATATAAAATATTTACCTTTATTATATTAAATGGATGAATTTATGTTAAAATATATCCTAAATATCTTTATTAGTATTTTATTAATATTTGCTATTATTACATTTATACAAACACTTGGTATTAATCTAAATACGACTGATCCTCCAAAAAAATTAATTCAAGTTGTAACTATTGAAGGTCTTGAACCTACTTCTGAAAATATTATAACAGGAGCTAATTCTATTTGTGAAACTTATAAAGGTTCAAGTAAAAATTTAAATAATGCTTGCAACAAATTGACCAATAGAAATTGTAATGCTACATCATGTTGTGTTTTTACAAGCAATAATAAATGCGCAGCAGGAAATGCAAATGGTCCCATATATAATACAGATAATAATGGAAAAACAAATAATTTGGATTATTATTATTATCAAAATAAATGTTATGGAAATAAGTGTCCAAAATAAACTAATATTTTTTTATCATAATAGTTGAATCATTTGCTAATTCTTGGACAATTGGATTATTATTATAATCGTCATGATAATATATTTCTTTAATACCGCATGATGCTATAGATCTAAAACAGTTTATACAAGGATAATGTGTCACATATATTTTAGCACCTTCTAATGAAACACCTCTTCTGGCACAATCTGTTATGGCATTGATTTCGCTGTGAATAATAGATTGTTCGTGATTGTCTTGAACCCGACTAATATGTGGAGCTCCTGGTATATAACCATTGTAACCCATTGATATCAGTCGATTATTTTTTACAATAACAGAACCAACATTGAGACGCTTACATGGACTGCGTTGAGACGCAAGCAGAGCTATTGACATAAAATATTCATCCCAATCAAGGCGTTCTGTATTGCTGTTGGCAAATTCATTTATTTTTGAAAGCATAATATATTTAAATTTATATAATATGTTTAATTTATTTTTATTTTATATATTATATTTTTACAATTATGGATAACTAAACCAAACTACCACTATCCCAGAACTACCAGCCCGATTTGAAAAATTATTGTTACCATTACAACCAGCACCGCCACCTCCTGAATTAATATAACCTGCTGCTGAAGCAGCTTGGGATATACCATTTGGTCCTGTATACGGATTTACAGCATTATTTCCATTAGCACCACTTCCAGAACCTCCACCTCCACCTCGTCCTCCTGCTGGAGAACCTGTTCCGTTATTACCTCCAGCACCACCACCGCCAAACCAAAATGTTGTTCCATTTATTACATAAGATGACCCAGGCGAACCAGCTGTTCCTTGTGCACCAGATGTAGAGACACCACCATTTCCACCACTACCACCACCGCTACTTCCAACACCACCCACTCCAACCGCAGGACTTACTGAAGTTCCACCTGCTAATCCGCCGGTTGATGTTATAGTTGATATACCAGGACCAGAACATATTGTAGAATTTCCATTTGCTCCTACTCCTGTAACAAGCGTAGGTGCTACTGCTACTGTAAATGTTAATGTCATTGTTGGAGTAGCACCAAA
>Ga0114969_10000827_pt1 | contig 26696 bp, 41 predicted proteins | sample M_130807_MF_Meta_FD_87316 | JGI IMG/M metagenome (GOLD analysis project Ga0114969, IMG submission 87316) | Freshwater microbial communities from Lake Montjoie, Canada to study carbon cycling - M_130807_MF_MetaG | ecosystem: Environmental > Aquatic > Freshwater > Lake | place: Lake Montjoie...
GGAGTGTCGGAGTTTGCATAGTTTTGCTGTTTCGATCGCTTTTTGCGCTTCCTGTACCGTGTCAAAATGCGTTGCCCAGTGCTGTTTATCTGGGGTCACATATCCCACTGGTTTTTGAAAGCACACCGGAAATCCGGACTCAGTATATCGAACGATGAACATTTGGAAAATTACGCGTTGGCGAGCCGCGCCCCTCGATACTGGCTTAAAACTTCACGTTATCCACCTGCGAGGCAGGCAACCATGTTTTGACCTGAGTGTATTCCTTCCCGTCAGTTCCAGCTCGCTTGTCAACGATGACCTTTACCTGCTTATTTAGGAATGTGGCCGAACTGAGCTCACACACGGACCCCTCTTCAGATGGATTTCCGCATGCCGAGACTATTTGACCAAGAATTCTGAGCAAATGGATTCCAGCCTCTCGAACTGGATTCCCTTCACCATCGAGTTCGGGGAGCGTGATTTTCACGTCCAATTCACCGGCATCCCCTTCGAGATGTAAACTGATTTGCGGATCTCCGTTTTTTGATCTCAATGGGTTCCCTTCTCTGTCTTTCTGGGAAACCTTTGTGATGCGCACTTCATTTTCGCCAACTGGCAAAATGTTTTTTTGAGGTGCAGGTATTTTAAATGTGTATGGCATGTTATTCTAGTGTGGTTTTTTTGGTGTCTTTGGCTTTTTTCAGAGCCTCAATATCTGCCTTTGACTGATTGGTGTCTCTGGCGATTAAATAATGACGCTGAAAAATTTCTTTGAGGGCATCCATTGATTCGGCCTGCTCAATTTTCTTGATGGCATCCTCTAAATCAAATTTTGGAGCATCCAACAAAATTTGCTTCGGCTCAGTCCACGGAACAACTTCAACAGTGGGGGATTGCTGCATATCCTGAACTTCCTCGGGCGTGTACACGCCCCCAGTTGCTGCTGGGAAAACCATTCTTACCCCTTCACTTACAACCCTCGCGCGAAGCATGTTTCGTGGATAATTTTTCCAGATTGCCTTATCCGCTAATCCGGCTTTTTTAGCCCGTTCTATGGTCCAGTCAATTGTCACCGAACCCCCTTGTGGGTGGGTGAATTTTGCTTCGACTTTCTCGTCGGAATAAACCATCCACTCTACACGGCCGCCGGATTCTTGAAACCGGCGAAGCATTGCCTCGCTCTTCATTGATGGCTTGCCGCCAATAAGATTGTAATCGCGGCAGGCAGCACCGGGATGAAGTCCCTCGGCCTGCGCAAGGACCATAAGGGTCATTGCCTGCTGGGGGGTGTTGATACTGAACATTCCACTCGACGCAATGTCTTGCGCGAGACTTCTGAGGTCATTGTATTGCATAGTTTTTATCTGTGGTTTTTCGCGAACCAGTTTGGAAGCGAAAGGGGTTGCAGTTCGCCAGAATATGCTGGCCAAACGCCGGTGTCGAGACACTCGGCAAAAGTTTTTAAATCCTGCCGGTAAAGTTTCCGGCCAACGTCAATGAATTCATCATCCGCAACAAACGCGGCGGAGAGGTATGGTGCATCTTTTTCAACCACCATAAATACGAACGAATTGACCTCGGCCCCAGCTTGTCTCAATCCGTCGAGGTAAAACGCTGCCTGAACTGCATAACGGTACGAGACACAATCTTTTTGAAACGATTCAGCGGTTGCTCTTCCTGAAGTGGTTTTCAGATCGAACACGATTCCATCCGTGCGGATGGCGTCCGGCCTTGCTCGGCAGGAGACACCGGTCTCTGAGTCTTTCCAAAAAACGGAATGCTCGATTCCGATTTCACCCGCAAGAAGCTCCGCGCATGCTCTGTTTCTAAAAATCGAATTACGCATTTCTGTCAGTTGCGAGAACTCATCCTGACTGATGATTTCTTTTCCGGTCGCAGAGGCTTCGGCGTATGCCGCTTTGCCGTCCTTAGTCCGGCGATCGACATCCAGAATCATCGTTTCGTCCGCAAGTTTTTGCGGTTCCAAAACCGCAAGATGAACAAGCGTTCCCCATCGAAGTGCCGCCGATTTTTCGGATTTTTTATTTTGCAGACTCCACAAGTAAAGTGCTGGGGCTTGGGCAATTTTGTCCAAACCATGCTTTGAAATTGTGGTGAGATCTGAGTGATATTGAGAGGACGGTAAGTCCGTGATGATTTGTGCCATGAAAAAAGCTTTAAAAAAAATCTTGCTGCGATGCAAGTGATTTGTTCAACTTGCATCCATGCACAACTTCGCAATGAGGTTCGTCGCCGAACTCGACGAGAAAAGGGAGATGCTTGGTGTTTCCCGAAAAAAATGGCTGAAAAAAAGCGGTGTGGCCGAATCTACCTTTTATCGGTGGATGGCTGGAGAAACGCACCCAAACACAAAAACCGTTGTCCGGCTTGAAAAAGCCTTAAAAAAAACCAAATGAAACACAAAATCAACGAAGTCCACATTGGCAGACATTTCCTGTCTGCAAAAGATGATTGGTCATTAACGAAAGATGATGCGTTGGCATTCATCCAGTTGCTCTCAGTCCTCGGCGTTGATGCTGAGTACTCATGTTCGTCAGCACCAACAACGGTGCCAGATGATGTCATGCTCGAAGCGGTTAGCCTCTTTTTCTATCAATCATGGAAATAAATCCTTTCACCGGGCGGCCCAATCCTCCTTCGCAGGAAAAAACAGCTTGGCTGTTTTTTGGGTTCCTGTTTTTGGCATGCGTCGATGTTTACGTGATCCGAAATCTCGGGTTTCAGTTTTTCGATGCGCTGGTTGTTGTTGGCCTCGCGATGATCTCGTGCTTGGGCATGCTAGCGTGTGCCGTGAAAATCAATAAAGGAGACCAATGATCTCAGACAACGAATTCAATTCAGACCTCGATGATGATGTGGCAACTGCTTATTTCGAGGTATTGCATCCAAAAGTGCTGGCAAAAAAATTAAAACAACACGCACAGGAGTGCATTGATGGACCCATTATGACTGTTGCTGCCCACGTAATCGACAATTTGCACGAGGCTCTCAAACAGGCAACCAAGCGAAATGAAAAACTTGAGCGCTTATTGGTGGAGATGATCCATCATCTCCACCCAGAATTAACTCCAGAGCAAATTGCTGCTCGAGTTCTGAGGGAGGTGGGCGAATGAATTTCCTACGTGACCATCAATGGAAACTCGACGCCATGAGTGAACCAGAGAACGAAACTCCGGATTGCGAAGATTGCGGCGAAATAATGCACAAAGATCTGTTCGGGGAATGGCTTTGCGCGGCATGTGAACAAAAGAAGGAGCAAGAAAATGATCGGCAATAAATACAGGGATCTCGTCGGAGTAGAATTTGAACTAATCGCCATTCACGGCAGTCGTTCATGGGCAAAATATTCAAATGGGTATGTCACTCAAATTGACCTAACAAATTGTGTTTTCGTTCAGGAATCGGTCCAAGGCCGCTTATTTGAGGCAGCAAGGGCACTGCGCGACCGGTTAAAGGTGAGGATAGCGGACGATTTAACCGCTCGCCCCGGGGAACGGTCCGCCTTGCTTGAGTTTGATGTTCTCGAGGCGGAGATTTGCCGAAAGGAGGTTTTGTGAACGATTATTTAGACCCAGATCACTGGATAAATGGCGGTGAACTACACTGCCCGATTGAAGTGAGGCAACGAGATGAGGCAGTCGAGTTGCTACGAGAAATCCTCGACGGCACCTGCATTTTGGATGAATGGGTCAGCAAAGCAAAAAAATTAGTTAGTGAGGTTGCAAAATGACTGACGAAGCAGAATTTATTGTGCTGGAATCTGAGATTGAAGATCTCAGGCAGGCGTTACACGACGCTCGAATAGAAAATAGTGCTCAGGCTGCATTGCTTGAGCAAGCAAGAAAACATCGTCCAGAGCCATCTCGGCTCGAGATTGCGGCAATGGCTATGCAGGGATTACTTGCAAGTGGAGACATAATTATAGATGTCGGCGGAACAGCAGTTAAATATGCAGATGCACTTATGAATGCAGCAAAGGAGGCAAAATGACCGACGAAAAAATCAACGCTGCGATTGCCGAGGAGCGCCAACGGGCGGAGGCGTTTCTAAGAGTGCTTGGGAAATGGGAGGAGTCTGAATGAGCAACGGAACAATAAACGGCCAATCATACGTTTCAGTCCGCCGCCACTGGAATAAATGGGACGACTGGTTAGAGCAGGGACGTGATCAAGAAACCGGCACTAAATTTGACCCGATAAGTTTTCGAGCGGCAATTGAAGCCGCAAAGGCGAAAGGTCAGATAAAATATGGTCCGGTTGAAAATTTGTGCCGCAATTGCAACGTGGTGGTACGAGAAAATCGTACACATTGCGAGCTGTGCGCGGCGTATTTTACGGACCTAAAAAAACGAGCGAATGATATCGTCACAAGAACCTGTCCGGAATGCGGTAAGCAGTTTCAGAAACGATTGAAGGCCAGAAATGTGGTTTGCTCAGAGCCATGTCGTGAAAAACGACATACCAAGCAAAGGCGAGGATGTCACCCGCCTCCTCCAATACGAGGTACAGAATATTAATTCTGGCTTCCACCGTTTTTTGAACGCCAGCACCTGATTAAGAAGCGATTGGTCCGCCAGATGCCCGTGAGAACAACCGACGGCCAAGAATCGCTTCCATTTGCGGACGACGTTAGCCATTTGCCTTGCGCCGCTTTGGCAACTGACAAGCAGTACTTACAAGTTGCTTTTTCAACTTCCGAGGATTGCTCGGTACTTGTTTCGAAGCGATGAACTGGCAGTAGTGCCAATGAGCCCCCAACAAAAACGTCATCGAGATGCCGAAATTTGTGAGAATCTCGCTTGGTGCCGGAGTCGATAGCGTGAGCAGGTTCCAACAACTCCCAGCCATCAGCGTCGAAAGCGCCAATTTTCCGGCGATTGCGCGAAACTTGTCCTTGTGAATTGGAGAATTTTCACGCCCAAAAACGAAAATCACGATCGCGATGATCGTAATTACGTTAATCGTGTTTGCTGCCGCGTTGAGTACGGTGGGGAGGTTCATGCGTTGCAGTTTCTCCGATAAAACGTGTGGCTATTTTCTCAACCGCTTTAAGCCCGCCAAATCCCAGCAGGAACGCGATTGCATATCCGCTGTCGTTGGGGTCTAGCTTCGTGATTTTTAGCACAATCGGCGTCATGTAATTCGCGCTGGCAGCCCCGCCAACAATGGAAATCGTGGTCTGTCCTATCGTTGCTGCTGCCCGCTTGGTGGTCATTAAAACCGCGCCAAAAAGGCCAGCGACAAGGAAGCCAACGCGAATGCCTATGCTTTCAAGGTCAATCATTTTGAAGGTGGAGTTTGTTGGTGAGAGGCACCAAAATAAAACGAGATGACGCACCCCCACGACGTGCTGAGGGCGCCCAGGAGCAACGTCAGCCCGGGATTGTCCCACAGTTTTAGATCGCCAGTCATTAGGCCCATTAGGATTCCAAAAAAGCCAAGCGTAACAACGCACGCCAACGCTGCCGGCGTCCAAGATCCAGTGGCGGATTGCATCTGTCTGGCACTGCTTCGATCTTGCATTTCGAGATTTGCAAGTTCGATCCCCATTTCCTTCAGCTTCAATTCGAGTTCTGCATCGGCCTTTTTAATCGCCGCCAACTGCTCTGCCGTAAGCGTGTTTTTCTGGAGCGCATTCGTGACTGCATTCACCGTTTTCTCACCGCCTAGGATGTCTCCAAGTGCCTGAGCTGCGATGCCTCCTAATGGGCCTCCCAGCAGCGTTCCGACCGTTGGTGCTATTTTTTTAAGCCACTCCATTTGCAAATTCTTTTTTTAGGTCTTGCGTTCTGTTTAGCCACCCTTTCAGAAACTTTGCCATTGCAGGCTTTTGTTGCGCCAGTGCTTTGTAAAAATCTTCGCGAGCGTGAACAATCGACAACGCCGCCACTTCTGGACCGACGTCAACAATCCACTCGCCCACTGCTGCCGACGTATTAGGCCCCCATGCTCCATCCTCCACTGCGGTGCCTGCAAGTCGCTGGAAAAATCGAGTTGTTTGCCCCTTGCCGACGTTTACCGCAGAATCGAACGCCACGAGATTTACGGGCCATGGTAAGACGTCACAGCCGTAGTCCAGCCAATAGTGAGTCGAGTAAATATCACCCGCCTCTTCGACTGTGAGCCGCGCAACTTCTGGCCCGTGCGTGCGTGCGTCTAAGCCGAATTTTGTGACGCCGCCGGGATCATCTGGATCGTTTTCAGCAATCGCAAAATCATAATCTCCGTGATGGCCTTTCTCGAAAACAGTTTCCCAGCGTAGGACAAAATCTAAGGCGCGTTGAAAGTCGCTCATTGTGCTGGGAGTGGGAAAAGTGGAGTGTAGCTAGCGGTGTAGCGGCACACGCCAAGTGTGATTCTCATTTCATCCATAAACGCAAGATCTGCTGCTGTATTGACTCGCGGCGCGGTCATGTAAATCAGTGCTGGAAAGATAAACTGCATTCCTCCCACCGTTTGGACAAGTGATCCATTCACAAAAAAATACATTGTGCCAGAGCCGTCTCGGCAAATCGCAAGATCCGTCCAAGTCTGAATCGGAAGCGTTGCGACGTTAATTGTGCTAGTGCCTCCCACTGTGTTGTTATACTGAGCCTGCAAAGTGCCGTCAGTCAGTAAAATAAAACTGAAGACAATCCCTCCAAAAACTGAATCAAACCCACCAATTAAACGGCCAGTAGCTCCTGTTGAAGCATTCCACCAAAATGATGCTTCAATTGAAAACGGTGTTGCCCCTGCAATGTTTAACCCAGACTTTCCAAGTGCGGGAGCAGTCCCGCTAGCGTTTGGAGAAATGGAATTTGGCGTTGACCTGCTTCGAGTCGCTGAAACTGCAAGAAATCCAGTGCCAGTTGTAAAGGTGTTTCCTCCGTAAGTCTGCGTTGGATTGGCGACAAGCGACAAGGTGCCGCCAGCCTTCATATTTTGGCCGTTTGCAACCGTTCCAACAGCCAAAGAATCCCAATTTTCAAAATACTGAACCGAACTCCAATACGGGTCTGATGTTGGAACATTGGATCGAAACCGCCGCACCTGAGTTGCGTCTCCAGAATCAATGGAAATAAACTTCCCAGCGCCAACGCGCTTAATTTCAAGTCCGTACTGGTCTGGCGTCAGAATCTTTTGCATTAGGTCAATTCAGTTACGCGAGCAGTCCCAGCGGCACCAAAAATGCCCGTCAAGGCTTGTGTGACTCCGTTTAGCGTGACAACATCACCAGAGGCAAGAGAGACACTGTAATTTGTTGCAGACGCTGTGCCCGAGCCGATTAGCACGTAAAGAGTGCCAGCGCCTTCGTTGGTGATGATTGCTGACTTTCTTGCATTGTTAGCCGCAAGGAGCGTCGCCGAACTCGTAGAGGTAAAGCTAGAGATTACTGATCCTGCTCGGGCTGCCGTATCGCCGTTTACGACAATTTGCGCGGCTTTGATTAGCACATAGCCAGCCGTTACAGTGCTTCCAGCCGTCTTCACGATTGCTCTGAGTTGCTGTGCATTTCCAATCGAGCACGTCGTGCGGACTGTCGAACTAGCTATCGCCTGTAATGGTGAGCCAAGATCGAACCAAGTTGCTCCAAAATCATCCGAGCCTTGAAGCTGCAACACGGGAGCAGTCGTTGCTGCTCCAATATTCACAACCAGAGACGCCTGAGAACAATTTTGAGAGACAAGTGTTGCAGTTGTGCTGCTCAAGGTTGTTAAGGAAATTGTGCGATCAAAACGCTGCCGTTCAAGCGGAGGGATTATCGAATTTTGCAACCGAGAAATCGAGCGAGTAAAGCTGGGACCAGTTCCTCCGATCGTGGAAACGTATCTAATGCGATTCCCCCTTAATTGTAAAATAGGAGACTCGTAAAATCCCGTTGCAGTTATCCTAGGAAAATCGTAAATGCGAGTCCAGTTAGTGCCACTGTCTAACGACTCTTCTACGCTTAGGTCATACGTCGGTAGCGTTCCGGAGACTACCGTAACAGCCATACTGACAACAAATCCAACTCCACTCCCTGCTGTAATTGCTGCACTATTTGCAGTCGTGGTGATTGCTGCACTTGTTTGGTCGGTTACAAGAGAGGCCAAACCAAGATTTGAATTTGTAACTGCCGAAACAGTTCCACCGCTAGAAACAGTTCCAATTTGGTTAATTGATGGTGCTTGAGTGCAAGGAATTATTGAAATTGAAGCCGATCCAGTGGTTATCGCAGTGCATCGCACTCGAAACAAAACTTGATTAGCAATCACTCCACCAGTGACTGGCCCGTAATACAATGCCGCTGCACTTAAATTGCTTGCAGTTGTAGCTGCTGAAGCTTGCGTCGATGCAATGGCAAGTGCTGATGCCAGCCAAGTTGCACCATTATCAATAGAAACCTCCCAAGCAACAGTAAGCCCTGTAAAGGTTCCGGTTAATGAAACAAAGATTCCATTGTATCCATCAAGAGCGGTAGTAACAACAGTCTGAGCTGCGGCTGTAAGCGACCCGTTTGTTGCAGTCCCGTAAACCTGCCGTTGCGGAACACCTGTGGAGTCAGTCGCAAGCGTTACAGGCGAGGCATTGGCCGATGTGGTCGCTCCAACGACGTCGTACAAACACGTTAGGCTATCGCTATCAGCCATCCCAACAGTTGAATACTGCAACGTGATTGTGTTCGCGGAAAAATTGCTGTATCCGTAACCGCTGCCCATCGCAGGGCAATAGATGATAGCGTTGCGAGTGTTGTTTATAACAGCCTGCAATCGGCTAAGCGAGAACCCGCCTGCAAGCCCAGTAAAATTAAGCGTTCCAGCCGAGGCTGTGAAAGTCGGGTTGAATGTCAGTGCTTGCTTCATAAGTTATCCAAGTGCGATTGCGTAACCGATTGCCATTGCATTTGTTGGCCTTGCGCTCAGGTCAGTTGTCAAATTGGAAATCTTGCTTTGGTCGATTGCCGCAGCTACGTCAACGTCTGCATTAACCAACAGGCTTGCAGGACTCTGGAACGTGCCGTCGATAACCTTTACGAGCCCAGAGCCGCCCACGCTGGGGATTGTGCTGTGGACGTGCGAAGGCGTCGAATCACCAAACGACACTGTAACCGTGTGATTATTCCCAGTCGCCTTGGCGCGAATCTCGATGTAAACTCGATCCGTTAGCTCGACATCGGTCTGCGGAATCACCAGCGAGATAGCCGTCTGCACTGGTGTGCCGTTATTGGCAACAAGGGCATCGCCGGACGTTGCAATGAGCGTTGGCGACGTGCCATTGTATTTATACAGACGGATCTGAAGAACGGTAGGCGCTCCTGCGTTGGCATTGCCAGTGCACCAGACATTGAAGTCCCAAATTCCTGCTGGCCAATAAGATACATCTGGATCAATCGGCGATGACTCGGAGACAAATCCGCAAATCAAATCATACTGTCCAACCGTCAGATTTCCGCTCGTGACGCTCGACTGTGAAATCTCAGCCGAACGGCCCAACTGGTGCGGCACCACTGGAGAGGTTGGAAGGCCCGTAGTTGGCGCATCTGCGGCTGTTGTGTAGTTTAGATAGTACAGCAGTCCGCCGCCCCCAGAACCTCCGCCGCTGACAGTTCCGGCGACCCAATTGTTTCCATTCCATTGCAACACTTGCCCATTGCTCGGGGAAGCCGCCGAAACTGGATTGCCTTGGAGCGCCGAGATTTGCAGGCTTGCAGTGCCAGCGGTTGCGGTTACGTCGCCAGATAGAGCGCAAAGCTGTTGAGTTTCAAGCGTGCCAGAGAGTTCGGCAAACGACGTTGCGCCGCCAGCCCCTTGAATCTCAACAACCCCACTATCCGCGCCCATGTAAACCTTGCCAGTGGAGCGATTGGTAGCAATCTCTCCAAGGAAAAGTGACGAAGGGGCACCTGCTCCGGGAGCGGAGTTGGTGCGTGGGATAATGGGGTTGCTCATGGGTTAATCGAGATTAGTACGTGCCACCATTAAACACGGTCGGGGATGTGCTGGTGGTGATTGCAACCGTATTGTCTACAGTCAGCAATCCAGAGCCGTCAATGGACAGCCCATTTCCGGCAATAATTCCTCCCAATTGAGCGGTCGTTGCCGGAATCACGGACAAATCACCGCCAAGCGTCACCGAAAGCCCGCTTCCCGCAATGATTCCACCCAACTGAGCAGTCGTCGCTGCTGGGAGCGTGTATTGACCTTGAATTGCACTTAGTACCCCAGATGAAATTGTAAGGTTATCACCTACGATAATAGCCCCTACGCTTGCGGTTGTTGCATACGGGAACCAGCTTGGGTCAATTTTACCATTATAAGGCCCGACTTCAGATGCTGAAATTGGAATTACCCCCTCACCAGCAACAATGGATACTTGCTGAGTGCCAAGCGCCCCAATATTTGCAGCCGTAAGCGTTACATTTCCAGAAATCGGGCTGACGTTATTTACGGAAATTACGTAGGCGTCAGAGCCGGGGATCTTGTCCCAAGTCGCACCGTCGAAAACCACAAGATCACCTGTGAGCCAGTCAGTGTGGCCGTCGAGGTTAGTATTACCAGCGACCGATACGACGTAATACCAGCCCTTGGTGCCAACGCCAGACGCAAGCGCGGGATCATTTGTCGAAGCATCCCAAGATCCCTTGAAGGTTAGTCCGCCGATGATAGACGCTGGAATCTGTTCAAGAGAAATTTTGCCACCGCCATCAAGTTGAGGGACTAGTCCAGCGATTGCAGCCGTGGTTAGGAAATTCACGTCGGCAGTCGAAATGGTTGGCAACTGGCTCGATGTGAGCTTGCCTGCGCCATTAAGCGATGCCACGCCATTTGCTGCGCCAAGCTGCTGAGTGCCCAAAGCTCCAATGGATGCTGTGGTGATTGAAACGTCGCCAGTCCCGCCATTCACGGATTTGACTGGAGCAACGTCCACAACGTCGCCATTTGCTTTGCGAAGATAAAGATTTCCGCTTGTTACGTTTGATGCAATTTCAGCAGTGACCAATGCCAATGCGGGCGGCGCGGCAGTGCTGAGTAAATTGCTGTTGAATTTTGGAATAATGGGGTTGGCCATGACTAGTAAGTTCCTCCGAGTATTTGTTCGTTGTTGGTTAAGATTGGGTTCCCGTTTAGAGTACAAGTCCCCGTCAAGACTGCATTGGTTCCACTGATCGCGCCCACATCTGTTGCGGTTAATGCAACAACGGGGCCGGTGTAGCCGTTGATTTCCGTAATTCCACCCGCCGCGCCGGGTTCTCCTTGCGGACCTTGTGGTCCCTGTGGACCGGGAATTCCTTCAAGAATGTCAACAGTGATGATCTGTTGGGTATCGTTACAGCAACTCATCTGATTGAAACCCTCCCTTGTGCGACGTTGAGAAAAAACGAATCCGAAATTCGAGTGGCATCGAGCGTCATTACCGCCCTTTGCGCGGAAAACTCAGAGGTTTGCTCCGGAGTAAGCGAACAGCAAAGAACATCACTTTCTCTGAGGTCGGATGACAAAATGGCAAGAGGAGTCCCGTCTTGAGTCGAGAGGGTGGCATCAAAAGTCCAGTTCGCGGCGGAATCCTCAGTTCTAAAATTCAACTGAAAGCCAATCGCGAAAGAAAACCCTCTCTGAAGTGATGTCGAAAACTCGACCGGTGCCATGCCTCTGGAGGATTGTCAACTGTCAGCATACTTCTCTCCAATTTTCCATTCTACGTTCAAATTTGCTATTCCGGGAAGCCCCCAAATTGGAGCAGAACAGATTTCATTTTCATTTTCATCGAGGATGCGATAATTCCCAGCCATCATAATCTGATTATCTCGAAGGTCGTTAAAATAATCGCACAGCCTCTGAACAAAATCGGTAATGATAGCTGGATTATCCACAACTGTTAAAGTGCGATAAACCCCAGTATAGGGATCTGTTTTAGATGTCGATGGATTTCTGTACACCCAAGGGCTAAAATTGGGGGCTGGAACATACAATTCTAATCCTGTTTCTGGATCCGTTGATAAAACAATTTGACACTCAAATCCAGAGCCTAGACTACCCCATCCTCCAAACGGAGTGGCTGGTATTGGTTGGCTGTTGTTTGTGTAAGTCCCAGATTCCGTATGCCCGTCTGGATACTCGTCTATAAATGTAAAATCTTTATAAAAGAAAACAACTTCAGCGTTTGGATCAATGGCCTGTGCTTGACCATTTAATTTTTCTGGAGAAAAACTTAAAACTTTTGGAAACTGCTTTTTTACCTGTTCTTTTGAAAACCCAATAAAAGCCGAAAAAGCAATGTCGTTTGATTCCTCAAAGGCCATCCAAAAATTTTCAGCATTGAAATAATAATCTGAAACAGGCGTCCATGTGACTTCTCCGCCTTCTTCCGTTGGCCCGCTTCGGATCATCACTTTAACGGACTCAGGAAAATTAAAAGTGCTCCACGGAGTGTTCCAAACGTGATACGGACGTTGGAGTTTGCACAGCATCTTCCAGCCAGATGTTGTTTGTGTAAACGCCAGTCCAAAAAAATCACCCCAAGCCAACACATTTTTGCATGACGCTCCATTTGCAATGGCTTCGGTTGTATTAACCTCAAACATTGGAACCGGAGCAGATTCAAGTGAGTAAATAAAAGCCCCACGTTGAGCCAAATCCCACTTTAACCTCGGGTCTGTTCCTTGAATTTTATCTGCCCACAAAGCCGCGTCTGCTGTCATTGTGTTCAAATCAAAATCTCCGTAAATTTCGATAAAATACCAAACAGGGTCTTCGTATGATGTTATTCGCTGCTGGTTATAGTTTCTCGCCCATTTTGCTGCCTTTAAGGAATCGGAAGCGGGATTCCATTGTTCATTTGGTCCTTTGTATGAAAACGGAACAGCAAGTTCCCATTGTCTCGTAGACGCTTCCCCGGCGTCTGTTTGATATTGGCCCTGATTTCCAACAACTACATTTCTGGAGAAAACTCTTGGAATCAGCGTTTGAAAATCACGATCTTCTTCAAGCAAAACTTGACCGCGAGTGCCTTCTGTCGGAGTCCAAGTTGCTTGAGGTTCTGAAATTCCTCGTTTGAATTCCCATATTTTTGCACTCCAATACGCTTTTACCAAAGCCTCCGGTGACGGAACATCAATCCATCCAAATGCAATTCCAGCGTATTGAAAATCATTTGAACTGGATTGACTGTACGGAAGCGGTGCTTGAAATCGTCGTTCCAGCCCGCCTCCATCAAGCAAATCCCTGTTTGCCAACGGTGCCGCCCATTTGTATTCACCGTCTAATTCTTCATCCCAAAGTTTTACAACCCAGTTGTAGTCATTCAGTGAAACATCTGGATTTTGAATAAAATAAGGCCACCACATCATTTCTGGTGGAACTGGCGACCATCCGTGCGTCAAGCTCATTGAATTTCGTTGTGACTAATCCACGGAGCAGCAACAACCGCTGCTTGTCCTCCTATTGCTGTTAAAAACAAACACAAATCTGTCCTTGTCAGATTGATAATTTTTTTATCTCCAACAACTGTGCCGCTTCGAGAATCATCAGCAGATGAAATTTCTGCTATAGGAACATACAAAACGCCCTGCCTTCCATTTTCCGGATCTCTTTCAATCGGATCAGGATACCCTTCCCAGAATGATTGGTACGCTCCAACAATAAAATACGCCCCGTTTGGTCGATAATTTGAATCAAGCGTAATTTTTAACACAACCATCTCTCCAAGAGATGGAAATGCAAAATTTGACTCAAGATTTGCAATGGTTTGTGTGTCTGCTGCCGGAGATTTCCATAAAAACGAATGAGGATCTACGTTGATATAATATCCTTCCTCAAAGACAAAATAATTTACCTTAAAAGGATATTGTTCTAAACTTTCTGCCGTTCCTCCACTTCCTCCACTTCCTCCATTTTGATCTTGAATTACAAGAGTTGTTCCGCCGGAAGTCCTGTTAATTAAATATCCGCTGCCGGGTTGAATTGTATTTTTGCGGATTTCATCTGCAAGTTCATTCAGTTGAGAGGCGTACAATGGTCCGCCTTTGTAAAATGGAGTTGGTCCCATATTACGAGCTGTAAAGCCATGTATCCCATCCTAATGGCCCGGAACCAAGGTATTCATAAGTGTTATGCCATTTCCCTTCAGTACCTTCTTGTTGTCCAGAACATCCCATAAACAAAAAATTAAATCCATTAGGCAACGGAATTGGAGAAATATCAGCAGATTGAATAAATCCAACGCCAAGAATATTGGGTGGGTTGTTTGAGATTTCAGTGTATTTAACTGTTGCTCGAGGCGACATGTAATCTGTAATTCCTTTTTTATAATAATCAAAAAGGGTTGCAATCCCAGCATTTCCACTGGTTGACGGGGTCCAAGTTCCTAGTTTTCCGTCAGTAGGATTTTTTTTCCAAATAATCCACTTTTCCATCTGATCGGTTGGAATGTTTTGGTTTAAAATTTTTGGGTGAGTTTCAATTGGCGACTGTAGCAAAGCCACGTCGATTGAATAAGAAACTATCCATGGCGAAGGAGATGCGTACACCTCTTCGACCGTAGTTGTTTTGCCGTCGGTGGTTGTTTGAGTCCAAGACCGAGCCGTGTTTGATGGCAAAACACCAGCATCAAAAGATTCAGTTGTGGTTTTTTGTATAATTAACCCAGTTGGGTCTTTTGATACTTCAAATGCTGTTACTGTTGTTGCCATATTATTTTAAAAGGGCCTGAACTTCTTTGCCTGACCAATTTCCTGTATTGGACGCAATTTGCAGCAAAATTTCGTTTGATCGATCTTGCGCGGCTTTTTGTTGTCGAGCTTGATCTAAAAGAGGATTTTCAACATTAAAATTACTTGCGGCGGCAAATCCTCCGCCTCCCCCTATTTGTTGGAGAGCAGAAGCAATTGGAGCAATAAAATAACGTTGAGCTATTGGTGCTTGCTGATCAGGTTCGGAAACAGATGTGTAAGATTGTCTGATTTTTTTATTTTTTGATTCAGTTGCTGTTTTTAATGGATCAAAAATTGACATTAACTCATTTTGAGATGCTGTCGTGTTGTATATATTTTCAGTATTTTTAAAACCCTCTTTAAACGACTCAATAGTAGTTCCTAGCCCATCAAGAAAAACATTTTTTAGTTTTGAAAAACCTCCACCAAATCCTGTGCCATCTTTTTTTTCCGTTTCAACAAGCTCTGCTCGTTGTTTTGCAATTGTTTGCTTACCTTTATTATAATCTTTTTCAAGACTTCCAAGCCCGGGGATTTTTGCCACAGCACCAATAAGGCCGTTTAATGCAGTTTCAAAAAAAATCCAAACACGCTGAACAATTGCAAGCAGCACATTTCCCCAGCCTGCCCAAAATTCCGGACTCATTAACATTGTAAAAGATGAAACAAGGTGTCCAATCAACCCAGAAAAAACCGATCCTAAAATTTTGTATAAAAAATTTACTGAAACTTCAAACGCATACATTAAAGCGGACAATGCGAGATCTCCAAGTTTTCCCTGACTAAATGCTGTAAAAATCAAAGAAACAATTGATCCTATTTGTTGACCAAGTTCCGTAAAATCCAACGCATTCATCGCATCAAGGATTTCAATAAATCCGGGGGCAATTTCAGATGCCATTCCGGTAAAAAATCCTGCCACTTTTGTTCCAGCACTGTTTAAAAGTCCGGCCATATAGTCAAACATGCCAGAATTTTGAGCCATTACCTCCGCTTGTTTTCCAAGTGTTTGAGATGCTTTTTCAAGTCCTCCTCCGGTGAAAATTGTTGCCAATTTATTCCCCGAAGCACCAAGAAGTTCTGTTGCCAATTTTGTTCGTTCGGCACTATTTGAGACTTTCCCAAGAGCATTGGAAACTTTCTCCATTGCTTTGTCTGTGGACATTGTCGAAAGTTCTCGAGCAGAAAGTCCAAGTCTTAAAAACGCATATCCAGCTTCCCCGCCAACAGTTGCTGCTGTTGTTATTTTTGACTGTAAATCCGTAAGAGTTGATCCAACTTGATCCGCTCCAATTCCGGCCTGCATAAAAGCAGTTTTAAGCGTCATCAATTTTTGAACTCCAACTCCAGTTTGGTCTTTTAGTCTTTCAAGACCTTGACCTTCTTGGATTGAATCATTCATTCCTTTTGCGGCGACAGCAATTACTGAAGCAACAGCAGCAAATGCAGTTCCAATACCAGTAATTGCCATTCCCGCTGCTCCTCCGGCAGACCCTCCAACAGTTGATGCCAGTGCGTTTTTTGCTTTGTTTAACGAAGAAAGAAACCCACCGATATCCAGTGTAAATGCTGCTGTAATCATGGTTTTTTAGAAATGGTTCTTTTGGCCAACGCAACTAATGCACTTCTCACTGAATTTTCCATGACCCTTTGTTGCATATTCAAAGCCCATTGAATCCGTTTTTGAATTTGCTCGGCAGGAGACCATTCGGTCATGTTTCTTGCAATAAATTCATAAATTCCGTTTTTCCCCGTTGGCATCTGAAGGTCTCCGGGGACAAAATTGTGTTTCGTTACCCACCCCGGAATTCCTGTGACAAGGGACGCTAGTTTCCAACCGGCCCATGTTGTGCCGGTTCGGTTTTTCATATTTTTTCTTAATTCTTGAAACGTCGACGGAGCAATTGTGTATTCATCCCTTCGAGCTTTAACTCGTTTTGATTTTGTTCTGTATCCCTTGTAAATGCTTAAAACGCGATTGAAATCGTAAATTGCTTTTTTCCTGTTTTTAGCAATGCAAAATGCTTTAGCAGTATCAGAATCAATGGCTTTCCAAGAAAGTTGTCTACCTTCTGACCACCGAACACGCTTGTTTTCATCCAACTTTGATTCGGACCTTGCGTTCATGGGAGGAGTGACAGCAAAAACAAAACGAGCAATTCCCTTCATCACTTTTTTCATTGCATCATCCGATGATCGTTTTGCGTATTTAATGTACTGCTGTAAAGCGGGATTAAATCTGCTCAAATCAATTTTTATTGATGCCGATGAATTAGCCATCTTCCTCTGAAAAATTGTCAACAATTGCCAGCAGTTCTCTAAATTCGGAATGTGCTGTTTTTTGAGGTTTCACAGTCCACGCACCATTTGACCACAATGCGGCGTGATAATACTCCAATGCGCGACAAAATGGCAATTCCCATAAAATGAAATGCTCAGACCACCCTGTTTCTTTGGCCAAGGAGAAGACCATAGACGGTCCCCAGCTCGGCCCAATTAGTTTGGGGGCTGTCCGTCCTCAGACTTTCCTCCGGGGCGCGGAACAACCTCCACCGCTCGATCTCCGGCCATTTTAGAAATTCTTTGAATTTCGTCAGCAAATTTTTGAACCCCATCTATTGGAACATCCCACATGAAATCTGAAATTCGATCTCTTGCAGATCCATCTCGAATAGCTTTTTTGACTACTGCAAGATCTTCAGATTGCATCCAAGCCAAAGCACACACTTGGAATTGCTTTTCCTCATCCGAGATAGATTCGCTTTTTTCGGAATCAGTAAAAAGAGACAATTCCAGTGCGCGACACGCTTGCATGGTGCCAAGTGTGAATGGCCGCAATGTGATTCCGCAAATAACAGACGGAACTTCTTCTACAAAACTTGAGTTTGTCATAATTCAGATAAAATTTTTTTTGTTTTGGCTTCACTGCAATCCGCCGGAATGTAGGCGCACCGATTTCCCCTGCGAACCAAAACAGCAGGTTTCTGGTCCCGCAACCATTCTCGGACTTGCTTTAGGTTTTTTGAAAAGTACTTCAAAAAAGTAATCGGGTGATCCGTGTTGGCCGCTAACCACTTGTCATCCAGCCAGCGTTTCCTGAATTCCTCAAACGACACTTGATTTTCAATGCCCGGAAAATCAACTCGAACATCGCCATCCATGCAATACATCACCGTTCGTCTCGGACCCGATGCCGTTTGCTCAACGGTGTCAACGTAACTGTTTTTTGCCAATGGTTGCCCGCCGCATGTAATCCACGCGCACACCATATCGGTGTTGGGAGATTTTAATGGAGGCAGATTGTCAGTAACGTATGAAATGCTTTTACCTTGTTGCATGTGATGTTCAGTTAATCATTTTTTAGGTGGCAGAGGGATATGCTACCCCGGAGTATTCGTAGCCTTCCCAATCATCGTTGGTGTACGAGTGTTTTACACTGGTGATGATGACTTTTCCTGAAGTGCCTTCTGGTGCGCCGGTGTCTGCTCCAATTGTCACTGTTGGAGTGCCTTTGCCTTTGACTGAAAACGAGTATGAACTGTCAATGACTCTGGCTTCAGAAAATGCTCCGGCAGAATCAATCAGCACTTTAGTGTCTGCCTTCATTTCAAGGTCAACACTTTCCACGATGGTCCCAGACGTTGGGACTAGAGTAATTCCAATTTGGCAGGACATAATTATGACAAGGTGGAGTATGCGATCCCGGTGACTTCTGATGTTGGGAAATCATCGTTGGTTTGACTTACTTTTGACCCAGTAATGGTCAACCCTGAAAATACTTTTGCTACAACTGGAACCAAATCTGTTTCACCCTTGGTCTTGACGTTTACAGTTCGGGTAACCAATTTTTTTGCGCAGGCTTCAACAACAACTCCAGAAGCATTTTTGATAGTCAGTGTATCAACTGCATATTCTTCTGACGCTTCCTGAGTGTAGCCGTCAGGCTTAGTAAGTCCAAAAGTTCCAACAATTCCAAAAGCGGGCATATCTTTAATGGGTTGTCAACTAGCTGGAGTGAATCCCACGATATAATTCATGGTTGAGATCCAGTGTCGTTCGTTTCTTGTCGTGTCAAAATTTTGATACACTGTGCCGCACATTTTAACTGGCTCGGTCAGTGCCAGAGATTTTACAAATGTCCCAACTTCGTCGGTAAATTCTGCATGAGCTTCCGGTGTCGAGTCATCGGCTTGTGTCGCAACACTAACTGTCATCGTTCCTCGATAAAGCGGTCCACCAACAACTGCATCCGATTTCATCTCCACCATGATTGCGGGGAGTTGGATTTCAGTGTTCTCCATTGATGCCCCGACAAAAACACTTGGGAATTGCGCTTTAATCGCAGCAGCAATTGCATTGACTAAAAGGAGATCGATCATCGATTAACCTCGTCAAGGTGGAGTGTCCAAGAAATCTGGTCTTCATCAACCGCAACAATTCTCCGGATCTTGCCTCCAATTGTGATTCTTGCCCCCATCACCGGTTGAGGAAACGAATCCTTTGCCACAGTAACTTGAGCAGTCAAAGACACATCGTAACCTCCAACCTGAATTGTCTGTTTGTCTGCCAAAATATTGATGACTCCGGTGTAGTCTTGTCCGTTATACGAAAACTGCTGCCCCATGACTGAGACAGCAGATTTCAGGTAAGTAGAACTGAATTCGGTAAAATTCACTCTTTAGACTTTTTCTTGGTGCCTTCTTTGGCTTCAAAATGCCGAATGGCAGTCCGTTCAATGAATGAATACAATTCCGTTGTGACCGCATTGCCCGGGCGGTCTAATTCCGCCCGAGCAACTTTACGATCAGTTCCGAGGTATCGAATTTCGAGTTCCCCGGATTGAGTTTTTGAGATGGTCAGATGCAGTCTCATGTTAAGCGGAGACTAGACGCTGACCGGCAACAGGGTTCCCAACTGCAACCCCGTAGATATAAGCGAGGTAAACGGTTGCAGACAACGTAGCAACGTCGATTTGCTCAACAGCCATCACAGACAACCCGGAAATAGGGTCGGTTATGATTTCGATGTTCCCGTTGAGCGGGGCATTCGGAAGTGCCTCACGAGGATCTTTTGGAACACGGCCTGCAAACACAACGGAGTCCATCGTTCCGGCAAAGCCAGTCAGATGATCGGTCGTTGGGAGGGAAGGATATTCAAAGATGTTGGAGAATCCAGCAACCTGAGCAAGTTCACCGTCAACGATAGGATCGTTGCCCATCACTTTGTAGAAGCGATTGCACAGAGGATCTTCGAGCAACAATGCGTAAACGTCAGGGTTCACAACAGCAAAACGATCGCCGTGATTGCCTCGGCCGATCAATGCTTTCCGCATGTTTACGAGCGTCGTGTACGAAGGGGTTGCATCAAGCGTGTAATTCGAGAAATTTGATCCCAAATATAAAGCACCAACCGAATCGATGATGTCATTGGCCATTGCAACGGCAATGGGTTCGGCAGATTCCTGAACCAAATTACGATCAGTTGCATTCAATTCAGCGGCAGTGAAAGAATATCCAACCTGCTTAAATTTGTTTAACGTCACAGGAACGTCTGTGTCGACCTTGTTGGTAATACCAGATCCAAAGTTTCCAACTGCTGGAACTCCGTGAATACGGCTGATTACCTGTTGGTTTAAAAGCGCACCCTGAGGGGCAAGATCTTTTGAGATCTTTTTAAGCAAAGGACGCTTGGTGAAAACGAGGCTAAGAGCCTCTTGGATGATTAGGGCACTGGATAACGTGCCGAGTGTATTACTCATGGTTATTTAATAGGGTAGGGGATTAACGATTTTTAAGAAGATCTTCCATGTTGGCTGCGCGGAATTTTGCCCGAGCAACAGGATCTGTGATTTTAGAAAGTTTTTCGCGAGCGGATTCCTGAACACTGTTCGATGGTTCTTGCTGGATTGCAACAATGTCAACAGAAACTGATGCCAACGCTTCAACAGCCTTTTGGTTGGCAATGGATTCCATCGTTTCGGAAGCCTGAGCCGCATTAGCCAATTGATTTTGGTATTCAGCGTTTGCTTTTTTAAGCAATTCAACTTCTGCCGACAGAGCATCTCTGTCTTCAAGAATTGCTGAATGTTGCGCAGCCAGTTCGTTGAATGCTGCCATTTCGGTTTGAAGCCCAGCGACGGTTGCCGCTTGAGCATCAAACGCCTCTAGCGCATCCGCCAAGGTTGTGGGTCTTTCCATATCTTTTGTTATATTGTCAACTAGTTGCCAAGTTTTGCCAAGAAAGCCTCATAGGCCTCATCTTCGGTGCCTATTGCGTCACAAAGGTTGTTCTTCATGGCTCTGGCAGCAAAAAATGCTTGTCCTCGCATAGCAGAATCAGGAACAGCCCTATTGCGAAGAACATTCCCTTTGAATGCCTCAAAAGCGTCTTGGCAATATTCTTGAAGCGATGCCCTTTGTTCCGGAGTTAAGCTCGGCCCATGCATTGCCGATTTTAAATCTCCTTCTGTATTCGTGATGGGATCAAATTTCATTCCTTCCATGTCCCAGCACCGAGAGGAATCTATCCATGGAATAATAACTCCAATCGATCCAATTGTGGCCGATTGTGATGCCCAGACCCATTTTGCCGATGCCGCAATATTGTATGCAGCAGAGCAGCAATATGACTTCGCGTATGCCATCACGGGCACTCCGGCATTTTGAACCGCTTCGACTGCTTCAGCATTTCCCGCAACCGTTCCTCCAGAAGAATCCATGCACAGAAAAATCCCACGCACCCCAGAGCCAGTGGCCATTTTGATTTCTTCGATGATGTCTTCATAATCAGTTGCACAGGATTTTTCTATTTTTGATAACCCTTGTCCAAGTGTGCCTTGCACATAAATGTGGGCAACATTGTTCGGGTCTATTTCCATTTTTTGGCGCATGTTGAACATGCCCATTAACGGACTCATATCATCTTCGTCGTCTCCATTTCCATCAGAGACAGCCCGAGAGGGAAGGGGATTGCGAAGAAGTTTGTTTCCAATTACCGCTCGCACGGCGGAAAGCCCTTGCGGCGTTATAAACCAAGGGGAGCCGTCAATTAATTCAATTACTCGTTGGAGTCTCATTATTGTTTTGTGGTTGAGCGTTCACGTCTACTCCAATCATGTTGCCGTTCGGAGTAATCATTCGGAACCATGACTCCGGTAGCCCGGAGCGTTTCATGCGTTCCATGATATTAATTCCTTCGGCCTCGCGTTCGTCTAGGTGCTTGTCGAGAGATTTACCGCCTTCACCAAGAATATCCGTCATGGATCGCAATCCGGTTCGATACGCATCAAGCGCATCTCCATTTGCGTAGGATTGATCTGCTGTCAAATAGGCAGGCATCGAAAAATCCCAACGCAAAAATCCGCCCAATTGGTTTCCCGGAAATTTTGGAATGAATCCGCTTTTAATTGCTTTAGAGACGGCCCATCCAACACGTCTCCGAGCGGTCAATTTCATTAATTGCTGCCGATCTTGAATGGTGCGATTGACCTTCTGAATCACCATCCTCACGTTTGCTCCTGTATTGCCCTTAGGATCGTAGTAAAACTCAGGAGGCATCCCAGCAGACAGCATGGAATTCCGAATTAGCCGGTCCATCAAATTCTCTGTGGATTGAGAAGGCGTATTGTTTACCAACTGCTCCAATTTTGCCCCAGAGTTTGCTCGAAAATACCGTATTGTACCTCCACTGAGCAATTCAGTGTGAAGCATAGGATCTCCCTGAACCGTAGTCGGGTCAGTAAACATCGATGCAATATTATCGGGGTCCGCAAACCCATTTTCATTGGTCTCAATTAATCCAATCGAGGAAGCAATTTGAACCGCTTGCTTTGAGTAATTTTGAATCAGTAAACAATCCCGCAAATCTAAGATGGCAGCAGTGAAAGCAGGGAAGCCCCTGTATTGATCCGGTGTCTTTGGTTCGCGGAGGTAATCCATCGATTGAGCTGGGATATCCCTGTCAAATTCAGGGGATTTCCCAAGCAACCGAAATGCAATCACTCGGCCAACGTCATTCAAAATCAGACCGTTATTTTGAGCGTATCCTTTAAACGGACCAGACTTCACCAGTTCTTCGTTGTCTCGAGATCCGATGGCATGCCACGGAATTTGTTGCAACTGAGGAAACCCAGATCCATTTCCGGATTCAGTATACAGAGAGGCAATGTCTCCATCTCGATCGATCCCAATCGAATCCAAGTAAAGACCGGTGTGCCAATCGTACCCGTTTGCATAGCAATTCGGAAACCATTGACCAATAAGCCAGTCTTCGGCCTGTTGCGCCCATTTTTTTACTCTGGAATCGGACTGGTCGCCCGCAAATTGAGGCATCCACGCCTTCCCGATTGTGAACAAAGCCTTATCCTCAATTGCACCTGCAACCGGCCCAAAAGACCAAAACAGCCTATTTGACGATGAGACAATGGTTTTCCACTCGGACCGAGTGACATCCTTTGTCAGGTTTCCAGTGACATTAACTTGGTATGGCCGGTGCGCCCAATACCCTCCGGGGATCAGTCTTTGGTTCTGAAGGAAATTGTACTCAGATTTGGGTTGGTTGTCCTTGTTGAACAGTTTCCCAAGTAGTTTTTTAATCATTGGATTCGCATGATGGTTCGTTGCATAGGACGACAAATGCCCTTCATTTTGTAATCCAAAGCCAACTGAGCCAGATTGGCAATCTCGATAGGGGATAGGGCGCTATCCAACTGAATTTCAAAACTTGATCCGTTGACGGTAGACTTCACAAGCGTTCCGCCCAACGCCATTGCACTTTCAAACTGCGCGTCCCTAAGTGCGCGTAATTCCAAAACGTCACGCTGAATAAACAACTGAAGGACGTGAGCGGATACTTTTACCATACATTTCTCAACACTTGTCAACTAGGTGTTCCAGACGTGTCTTCAATGTCTGGAAGCAGTCTAAAAATTAAAGCGCAGACAATTTGCATGCACTCAGTGTCCCACAGGTGATTGTCTTTTCTGGTTCGCACCCATTTTAATTCGGATTTTTTCGTTCGAGGATTTAGTGTTTCCCGTTTTATCTCAGAATTCATTTGCTTCAGATAAGAAGGAGACACATCTCGAGGGAACTCCCACATGGGTGGACCAACCATGCGCAGGCGAGCAAGAATATCTTTTACCCCTTCATTGCACCAAGAGATCCCGGCAATTTGCGCAGGAATGTTTGTTCCGGGGCGTTTAACCGTTGGAGCAACCACAAAACGAGGTTCACTCCAGAAATGACGCCGTTTGTCTTTATGTGTAAAATACGGTTGAGCGGTCCCAAATAGCAAATGCCATCCAAATTTGGCTGCCACATCAAATATTCGACCGTCCCCAGATTCGCCTTTGCCTTCTTGTTCTTTGTACCGTCCATCAAGAAATGTCATCTTGTCTTTGACCTTGTATCTCAATTGCAACGCCCGCAAATCTTGCGCGTTCAATATTTGACCTTCCCAGAGTAATTTTGAGTACGTGTTCGATGAAAACGCTCGAATGCATGCCCAGAACGAATTTTCCTGAACATCCACGGTCATAAAGCGAACTCGCTCGTTATCGATCAACTGTCCGTCTCTGAAATCTTCCAATGAATAATCGGAACTTTCCAGCGCCATCGTGGGCAAATCCGCATCCGGTTTCCACATTTGCGCCTGTCGCTTCTGCTTAAATTGTTTCAGTGGTTCAAGGTTCCCGCGTTGTTTTTCATCCATCGCGTTCAGCCATTCAAAAACGAGATTTTTCCACTCAATCCACCAGACTGCTTGAGCGGTCCATGTCCGCATCCGGTGACCGGCTAAGAAATTCCCGCCGCGCCCCCTGTAGCATCCAAGTCTAGACATTTCACGCCTTGCTCCGGTCGTGTCCTCGGTTTTCAAACCACAAACAGAACATTCGTGGTGAACCGATTTTCCAATCGCATTCCAATCCCATTCACCATCCGGCGTTTTGATTTGCTCGAATTTGATATCCGTCCAAGGGTAATTCGACCAGTTTTCGCAATCTCGACACTCTGTGCCCCACTCAAAAACCTCTGCATTCGAGACCTCTTTTTCCAACTCATGGCCCGCATCAAAACCCTGCGACACCAACAACGTGAGCGAAGCATACCGGTCGTGATGTCTCTTTTTTAGTTCGCCGATCATCCCGTCTTTCCATCTCCAGACCTCATCCCCGATACAATATCTAAGACTTTTTTCCTGCAAACTCGATAAATTTGCCCCCACGAGGTAAAGCGGAGCATGCCCAAAGAAAATAGCCGTTTTCCTTTTTTGGTGTCGATCCGTTGGGAACAATCTTGAAACCGGTTCGCACAGGTTGAACATTGGCAATAGTCGCTCTTCGGCAAATTCTTTACAGAGATCATCCGTCTGCCCAACAAGCATCGACGGTCCGGGTCTAGCCGCGATCATAAAGCACAGGCTAGTCTCCAGCAGGGTGGTTTTCCCTCCTCCAGTTGGAGCAATCACAATTTCGCACCGGATGTGATCATCTCCAATGTCCTCGTAAATTTCATTCAGCCACGGAGACGTATCCCGCATGAATTGACTGGATCGAGCAGAATGGGGGATTCTTACATGCTGTTCCAGCCAGTCTACTGTGGAACCCTTAAACCTCGGCTGGAAGCCCAGTAATAGCCCTTCATTGATCGGATTTGGCATCTTTTCGTTTCTTGTGATGTTCGTGTGCGAGTTTTCGGTACACATCCCGGGTCCATTCCGCTTTTCGGTTTGGTCCAATCGGGAGTCTCAAAAAATTTGTCCACTCAATGCAAAGTTTTGAGATCCACGCCACCGAAACATTTTCTCCACGGGCAGCCTCGCGCATCGTTTTGTACCCCGTGACCCAATTGCAACCGGCAGCAAACGCCAACGCTAGGGCTCTCATGCGAACGTCACCCGGCTTTAACAGCCCGGACAGCAAAAGCGAAATCCGGTTTGAAAACAAACTGACAGGGGCAATGTCCCGTTGTGAGTGAATGTACTCCATCAAATCCCTCAATTCCCGATCGGATATTGATGGAATGATATCACGCAAAATCTCCGATTCAGCATCGAGATCACCATAAGGGAAGGGTGTGGATGGCTCTTTCATCTGTAGTCACCCACACTTAACACACCCAAAACACACCCATTTTCACACTGTAAGTTGTTGCTCATAAATTAGTTAAGCCTAAAAACACACCACCCACACTTTTTTGGAGAGATAGACCCTATAGTGCGCATACATGTGCATACAGGCGTATGTATGTATATATATATATTTATATATTTATATAGTGTTTTATGTGTTTATATGTCTTAAGTTCTTAAAAATGAAAAACTTGTGACACACACATTCACCCACACCCTCTGTGGGTGGCGTGGGTGAACTTGTGTTTTACTCTGATTCTACCTCCTCGGCTTTCTGGAGGGCTTCGATAAATCGCTTTTCCATGGTGTCGAGGCGGGCTTGAAGTTTTGCCTTTACGGTCAGTTCGTTTTCACCGGCAAGCACTCCGGGAGTGTCGCCAACAATCGACAGCAGTTCGGCTGACAAAAGACTCCCAGCCTTCAGTGATGCTTCTCTCACCTTGTCTCTCGAGATGTACTCGCCTCGTTTCCTTGCCAGTTCAAAGTCCAACGACTCCACCTGACGGAGAACTTTCATTTTGGCCAATTGGGTATGTGTGTAAACGTCTGCCGCAACAATTGGAGCAGTCCCCTCCCCCACCCCTTCGTCAGAAACCTCCCCTGCCCTCCCCTGTCCCCTGCCCGCTCGGTTGTCTTTCAGTCTCTGAACATACCCAAGCACTGACCCCTTCAAATCAAAAGTCCCCTCCCCTACCCTTTTGGTGACATTTTGGTCGGCAAGTTCGTATGTACGCTGCTCAGAAATGCCTAAAATGTCCGCTAATGCCCCTCCGGTACATACCCAGCCATCAAATGATCTGACTCTTTGGTCAGGTGCCTTCACGGGCTTTTTAAGGCCACTATCAAGGGTTTTGTTTTTTTGTTTACTCATAGAATTTGCATTCGCGGCTCAC